>Ga0222697_1000088_pt1 | contig 45555 bp, 47 predicted proteins | sample AntAcemetage1402_FD_179835 | JGI IMG/M metagenome (GOLD analysis project Ga0222697, IMG submission 179835) | Saline water microbial communities from Ace Lake, Antarctica - #1402 | ecosystem: Environmental > Aquatic > Non-marine Saline and Alkaline > Saline | place: Antarctica: Ace Lake... | reverse complement strand
AAGGAGATGCTATATGCTCCTTTAACACTGCAAATCGGTCGCCAGAACATGTGGCTTGGTAAGGGTCTGGTTATTGGTAACGCAGGCGTCAGCGTGTGGGATGAAGGCGGTCTACCAGTGACAGTAAGAGAGATGAGTGACATGACAGCATTTGATGCTATCAGAGCTACTCTTGATTATGATCCATGGACCATCGATTTAATCTATTCTAAGATAGATGCCGATAACAACGGTGCCGGCACTAATAATAATGATGATACAGATCTATATGTAGCAAACGTTGGCTATGATTTCACAAAGTATGATGCTGAAGCAGAAGCATACTATATCTTTAAGCATGATAGAGTAGGTACCAGCACTCCAAAATCTGTTGATGAGGTTCATACTATTGGTTTAAGAGGCAGCTTAGTTCCTTTTGAGTCAATGAATCTTTTTGCAGAAGGTGCTGCACAGTTTGGTGATTACAGAAATGAGCCTGCGGCAGGTAAAGACCGTGAAGCATATGCGTTAGACGTTGGTGGTGATTATACATTCGCTGATGTTAAGTGGACACCTGTAGTTGGTGCCGAGTTTCTCTATCTTTCCGGTAACAACGCAGACACAGCAGACTCTAGTAAGTGGGAAGCATGGGATCCAATATATCGCGGCAAGTTTGATAATTACTTAGGCGATTTTAGGAACGTATCAAAGCTTACTGCTTATGATATAGCAAATGGTACAAGTACCGATGGTAATAACAATGGTTTAACTAACCAGAAGTCATTAGCTGCTTTTGTATCAGCGGATCCTATGACTGATATAAATGTTAACTTAAGATATACATATTTCTGGCTTGATCAGATACCTGTCTCAGGTGGTGACGACGAGCTGGGCATGGAACTTGATGCTAAGTTAGCATACGACTATACTGAAGATGTAGCGTTCACAGTATGTGGTGGCGTATTCTGGCCAGGTAATTTTTACACAAAAGGTGATAGCTCACAGGATAAGACAGCGGCACAGATAGTAGCAGCTACAACAATAGACTTCTAATTTATTAGAAGATAAGTTGTAACAAAAGAAAAGCCCCCGATTTTTTCGGGGGCTTTTCTTTTTGCAATTGACAATATATATATATAGTATTATAATAAGTTTTATAAAAAAGGAGTGTCTCACATGAGATATGTTGTAATACTATGCATTGTAGTTATCATGTTTGGAGCAGGGTGTGCTGGAATTGAACCACCATCCCCGGAGCGGCTGATACCACCTTGGAATGGCGCGTCACCTCTTCATCTTGGTGATAGTAAAGATTTCGTGCTCGATAAGTGGGGAGAGCCAGATCTGATAATACAGATAGGAGTAGATGACGTTGGGCTTGTGCAGGAAGAATGGATATATGATGGCACATATCCTGTGCTGGAGATAGAATCAAAGATGCTTACAAAGAGTAAGAGCCTTATCTTTACAGGTAATGCGCTTACAGGCTATAAGCCAAAGAAGTAGGTAAACTCATTGCAAAGATATTAATATGTACAGTATACTGTTATTCGTTATCGCTATAATCATCCTATTATGTGTAGCATTTATGCTTTGGAGGCACAGGACAAGAAGCTTGGCGCATGTCTCTGCTAGACTTGATAGCTACTGGGATACGCTAAAAGAGAGACGCAAAATCGGCCGTTTTGAAAAGCAGATTGATGTAGAATGCAGTATACCCGGAAAGGCAGACGATGTTTATCATGCTTTTAGTCAGAATATTTCCGGAGAGGGCATATGTTTAAAGGTGCCGGAGATTATGCCTGAGAAAAGCCAGGTCGCCTTGAACATTAAAATCCCGGATATGAAGCCTATAGTGGTTAAGGGAGAAGTCGCGTGGGTCAATGAAGTGGAACGAGATTCCGTAGGCTCAGAAAGAATCTTTAAGATAGGTGTAAGATTTCTAAAGATAGACGCGAGAGATAAGAATTTATTGAATAGATTTATCAGTCAGATTGACCAAGAGAGTGTTTAGAATAACAAGAAGGAGGTGTTGAGGATGAATGAGACTGTCGCAACTTTTAACAAGAACAAGTTCGAGGAGATCAGGATCGGCGTAAAAGAGTATAAGGGGTTCGATCTAATTGATCTTAGGGTATGGGTTGATTCAAAAGAGGCGGGAAGCAAGGTTCCTACAGCAAAGGGCCTTTCGCTTAACGTTGAATTATTTCCACAGTTTAAAAAAGCTGTATTAGAACTTGAAAGTACTCTGAAAAAGAATAATCTTTTACCTGAGTAAAATGCAGGAATAGTTTTATTTAATGTGCGATAAAGGCAACAACTGCGACCAAGAGTTTCTTAGGCTTTGCATCCTTGGCGATGAAGAGGCATGGGTCTCTCTTGTCGAAAAGTTCTCACGCGTGGTGCACAGGGCAATAAGATATAAGGCTATAAGACTTTTTTTACATGTAAGCCAAAATGACCTCGATGAAATATTCCAGCGAACATTTGCGCATATATGGTGCAATAATGTTCTTAGCAAGATAACAAACCCCCGCTCGATATCAGCTTATCTTACGATTGTGGCACAGAATGTTGCTTCCGATTTTTTTAGGAATAAGAAGAGGCTTAATCGTTTTAACAACCCTTATAGAGATCACCTGTGTGAGAGTATACAGACAGATAGATCGCGCTCAGAGATAGATAGCAGGCAACTTAACAATGTGATCAATGAGCTCGTTAAAAATTTTACATTAAAGGAAGAGCGCATTATAACACTTGATCTATTGTATGAGATGAAGCATCGTGAAATAGCGCAGATAATGGACATGTCGATAAATTCAGTATCTACTATTATTTTTCGCATTAAGAAATTGCTTAGGGAAAAATTAAAGGAAAGAGGGTACAATGTCTGAATCCGGACTTGATTTTTCATTAAGAACCGCATTGCGGCAAAAAAAAGGTAACCATGTCCCCCCCCCTGATACTTGCCCACCGGATAGTAGATTAGCGGATTATATAAGTGGAGCAATCTCTGATGAATGCGAGAAAGATGTCATTGCTACTCACATTGCGAAGTGTGATAAATGTTTTAAAAAGGTAGCGTCCTGTTTTTCTGTTTTGTCCGCAACAGATAAAAATCTTGAGAGAGATATTAGTAACCGAAGCTTGAAAGGGGTGCTATCGATGCCTAAAAAATATCCCAGAACGTGTCCTAAGGACGGTTATATTAAGCGTAATAAGTATCTTTTTGTAGCGGGTGTGTTTTTTTTATTATCGTTCGCATTTAAATTATTTTTTATACAATTTTTGGTAGCGGCGTTGATTTTCGGGATAAAATGGATAATGGATACCGGCAGCACGAAAGCACTGATCATGATATATGAAACCTGGAAGCAAAATAGAGAATCAGAAGATGATATTAACGATCACGATGTTATTAAGAAAAGGCGTTTGTAACGATGAAAATTGATATTATTAAGATATTAAAATGTCCGATTTGTGGAGGCAGACCCTTTAAAATAGATTCAGTAACAGGGCTATACGATGAGTATAGAGATGGCGCTGTTCTTTGTAGTACATGCAAGTATTCTTTTCCACTTGATCAAGGGGTAGCTGATTTTCTGGCTGAACCATCTCCAGAGATAGTAAAAGAGCAAAAAGCTAGTTCTGACGAGCCTCGTATTAGGACAGAGAAAGGTGATGAGTTTTTTGTAAATCCTGAGTCGATAGAGAAATTCAGCAGTCTTTTTATGTCATTGCCAAAAGGAGACGGAAGTTATTTCTTTAAAAAAGGAGGCTCATTTCAGAATTTTGCTGAAGGTTCACATCGTTTTTTTGACTTGATCGATAAATGGGGCATTAAATCAGGGATGAAAGTCTTGGAATTAGGCGCTGCTTTTTGCTGGGCGTCACGTGAATTTGCTATGAAGGGTTGTGATGTTGTAGCTGTTGATATTACAGACTACTTAAAGGTAGCGGACCTTTACTTAAAGGATGGTCTGTATTTCGAGAGAATTTACGCGGACATGGATAAACTCCCCTTTGAAAGCGGTTCTTTTGACATAATTTTTGCTGCAGCTACTATTCATCATAGTTCAGATTTGAATAAGACTTTTAGAGAACTTAACCGTGTCCTTAGGAAAGGTGGTAGGGCAATCTTAATGAACGAGTGCTTTGTAGGAGTTTTTGAGAAGCCTCAACAGCATCCTGATGATTTTGGTTATAACGACCATTACTATCCGGTATGGCAGTGGCAAAGGGCTATTAAAAATAGCGGCTTTGGCAAAGTCAGGGTTATTTTTCTATCTTTTTTAAAGGATTATGTAGCACGCAAAGAGGCGAGAGGAGCTAAATCCGGTTTTAAGCTAAAATTGGCGAAAGCTATAATAAGAGTTCCTGTTGTTGATAAGCTATTTTCGTTTCTGATGATTCCCCACCGTATATTGTTTCGCCCTAAGAGTGTTTTAATCGAAGCGACAAAATAAGCAAAAACCGAAACTAAAATTCGAACCGATAAAATTCGAAACAGTTTCCATCTTAATCGGGACACTGTTTCATTTTCAATAAGGACAGTGCCTATATCAGTAAATAAACTTATCTACTACTCTAATTGTATCACTTTTTCCCAAGTTTCTTTCAGCATAGCTGCAGAATCGATAGTCGATAGGTGCTCTGACTAAGTTAGCCCTAACAGGATTCTCTTCAATATATGCTGCACAATTTAGTAAGTATCTATCCTTGTTTATTATTTTTGCTTTGAATCTTCCTTGCCAAAGATGTCCAACGATTTTGTATGTTTTATTAAAATAAGCTGTATAGGAGCGCTGTAGACATTGCATAAGTTTGGGTAAGTTATCAGGTATAATGATTTCACCTAATAAATGTATGTGGTTTGGCATTAGGCAATAACCGTACAATAGGAAGGGGTATCTTTTTTTATAGCGACGTAATTGTTCTAAGTAGAATTCAAAATCACTTGCTTTCTTAAAAATTCTTTTCTTTCTGTTGCCACGAACATAGATATGGTAACAGCAATGCTCAAGAAGTAATCGCGTCTTTGCCATTTTTCCCCCTATTTTTTATTACGACCACTGTCCTTCTTAACTTTAAAACAGTGTCGTGAACGGTTTGGAAACTGTTTCGTTTTTGTGGCTAGAGCCAGGCCTTTGTGTCGAGACAGCGATAGCTTATGGCCTCAGAAATCTGTTCAACCCCGATTAGCATTTTCTTATCAAGATCTGCTATTGTTCTCGATACCCGTAGAATCTTATCGTATGCACGAGCACTAATGAATAATTCAGACATAGCTATTCGTAAAAGTTCGGACGCTTCTTTAGAAACTTGACAATGCTTTCCTATGTCTCGATGCGGTAGCTTTGCGTTGAAATTGTAATTATTGTTTTTGTAGCGTTTAGCTTGTATAGATCTCGCCTCATTCGCACGCTTCTTTATGTTTACTGAAGTTTTTTCACTTGTTTTCTCGATCATCTGCTCGTATTTAATAGGCTGGATTTCTATATGCATATCTATTCGGTCTAATAGGGGTCCTGATATTTTTGATAAATACCTTTGGATCTGCCCCGGCGAACAAGTGCAGATTTTTTTGGGGTGGGTGAGAAATCCGCACGGGCATGGGTTCATGGCAGCCACAAGCATAAAGCGGCATGGGTAGCTTAAAGACGCGTTCGCCCTAGATATCCTTATTAGATCGTCTTCAAGGGGTTGACGCAGCGCCTCAAGGACGTTTCGCTTAAATTCAGGAAGTTCATCTAGGAAGAGTATGCCATTATGGGCAAGGCTAACCTCACCCGGACGTATGTGATGTGAACCGCCGCCTAGCATGCCAGCATCGGAGACAGAGTGATGCAGGGCCCTGAAAGGAGGCATGGATATTAATTCTTTATCTGATAAACAGCCACAGATGCTATATATCTTGCTCGTTTCTATGGATTCCTCTTTATTGAGCTCACCTATTATTGTTGGTAGTCGTTGAGCTAACATGGTTTTTCCTGCCCCAGGCGAGCCTATAAGTAAAACATTGTGTCCGCCTGCTACAGCTATCTCCATGGCTCTTTTAGCGTTATAATTACCCTTTATGTCAGAATAATCTTGGTCATTAATGGTAGGGGAAGAAGCAGCCTTGTTTTTATGTGGTACATCATGAGCAGGGCGGATTCCGCTTGTGAGGTATCCTATTACCTCTGAGAGAGAAGAGGCCGCGATGGAGAGAATGCCTTTTACCGCGGATGCCTCACATATATTCTGTACAGGTATGATAAGCTCAATATCTTTATGCTTTTTTAAGTCGTCAGCAACACAGAGAATGCCTTTTACCGGCCTCAAGCTGCCGTCGAGTGATAGCTCACCGCAGAATACCTTATTATCAAGAGATTCTTTATCTATTATGTCTAAGGCAGCAAGTATTGTAACAGCGATAGCAAGATCATGCATTGCACCTTCTTTGCGTAAGTGTGCAGGCGCAAGATTGACAGTAATGCGTAGGCTCGGCAGCTTAAATCCTGAGTTTTTGAGCGCTGCTATTACTCTTTCCGCGGATTCACGGCAAGCGGTATCCGGCAGGCCAACTATAGTAAAGGCTTTAATACCGGAGGCGATATCGATCTCTACGTCAACTGCACGCGAAGTTACTCCAAAAATGGTTCTCGATCTACTCTTGGCAAGCATATCTATATACCCCTTTTTCGTTAAAAAGCGTCTTTTATATATCTAATTTTAGTATTATTTTCCGCGTTAAAAACAACTGTGATAATATCAAACCTGATAAAAGCATCTTGCATATCGTGAGAATTCAGCCATATTTGCGACAATATCCTTAATCTCCTGATTTTTAATGGTGTAAAAGAATCTAGAGGGTCATGGAAGGAGTAGTTGGTCGTGCTTCGTACTTCTACAATAGCTATATATTTATCGTCTTTAGCTACAATATCTATTTCTCCGGTCTTGCATCTGAAATTTCTTTCAATAACCTTAAGACCTTTGTTTGTTAGCAGCCTGCAAGCAAGCGATTCAGCTTTGTTGCCTATTTTTTTTCTATCCAATGATATTTCCCTCCTGAGGGGGCAGTAAGGCATGTAGCAGTCTTACTGCCCCGTAATGTAGCGTTAGTTATCAAATGCAGAGAGTACAAGGTCTGAAAGTTTTTCCTTAACAACCTCATCGACAAGCGATACTCTATTGTACCATTTACCATCTTTACCAAGCTGCCGTGGCATCCCGACAAAGAGCCCATCCTTGCCAGAGACAATGCGTAAGCCTTTGACAATAAAGCACCCGCTGACAGATATATCAGCAAAGCCTTTTAATGAGCTCTCGGTGTCGAGTCGATGTATGCGCTCTACCTTAATTTCAATTCCACTATCCATTACATTCACCCCCTTTCGTACGTTTAGTCGTTCTTAAGCAATATAAATATTGCATTGCAGGTTCAAAACAAATATGAATAGATGAGAAATTTAATGCCTCTACCTTATATGACGTTCTAAATGTAGTTTTTCTTTCAAAATAGAGAAAAAAATGTAAAATTTATACAGTAGTTATTACGCATTTCTATCATTAATACAGTATAAATTATTGTAAATAAATAAGTTGTATCAAATCTAACTATCACTTGACTACGCATGAAGATATGGTATACTTATTATATAATATAAGTATTATAAAAGTCTGTGCTAACTTGGTTAGCGCAATTATATCGTAAAGGTACTGCTATGAAAATGCCCCAGACATTATTGGTTGTCCTAATTATCTTTCAGTCGCTTAACGCTGACATTAAGCCATCTTTTGCTGATAATGTAGGCCACAGCGAGATTAGAAGCGCTTCGTTGCGGAAGAATGACCGAATGTATAACAAGATGGCAATCGATCTTGTAAATGGTAAATCCCGTCAGGTCTCCATAGATAGAATGATTAGGGTTCTTAAAAAATATAATGTAGTAGAATTTGGCTTTGATCATATGGACCCAACAAAGGATCTAATATTGCGAGAGGTCGCGTTTCGCATGCTAAAGGATCACTATCTTCCAAGAGCCAGTGATAGGATAAAAGTTCATAGGCGTTCCAGTGATTTTTCTAAGGAGGCAGGCATACATTCATATAATAAGAGTACTTTTCAGCCCAAGCTTGAATTAGCGGTTGGTGTTGCTACTATCAAAGAGAACAAAAAGATGGATACCTTGTATTGGGCTGACATGGTATCTCAAGTATCTTCAGCAGTAGAGATGCTTTGGGCAAACAGGATCAATAATTCCGATCCTGAAGTATCTGATAGCTATGACAGGATATCCCTTATCGAGGCTCTGGGCATTCTTAACAGCAAATACTTGCTTGAGAGGCCTTTATTAAGTAAAGATAGTCTTGCAGAGAAGCCAGCATCTAAAGAGATAATCAAGGCAATAGATGAGGTTTTAAATAGATGGCATTCAGAAGGGTCCATCTCCAATAAGGAGATACCCGTATTAGCGTTGCTTATCAAGCAATACGTGCTCTTGAATATCTCAAGTGACCCTGTTGCTATTGCCATGCAGATAAAGCAGATCAAAGATATAAGCGTTTTGCACGATCTCTTAATAGAAAGGATAAACGTGATTACTCAGTATATCAAGATCAATAATCCTTCAGATTACGCTGCCTTTGCTATGCTTAATAGCCTTTTATCAGAGATCTCAGACCATATCTATAGCTTATCAAAAAAATCCGCTATCGGTTCATCTCAACTAAAGACTCAATTAGAAAAGCCACGTTTTTCCGCATAATAGCAAGCAATCCCCCCTATGAGTTTACACGCGACCAAATGGGTTTTTCACTATCTGATTTTGACCTTGTAAATTACCTTGCCACGCGTTATAATACATAAAAAACAAGAGGAGACATAATGCCTAAGCTAAAAGCGGTGGATTTCACACAGGAAGACCCGTGGCGCATTTTCAGGATTATGAGTGAGTTTGTGGATGGATTTGAGTCACTATCAGATATAGGTCCTGCAGTTACAATATTCGGTTCAGCCCGCTCCAAACCTGTTGACAGATACTATAAGCTCGCGGAAAAAATAGCCTTTAAGCTGGCGAAAGCAAAATACGCGGTTATTACTGGCGCGGGCCTGGGGATAATGGAGGCTGCGAATAAAGGCGCAAAAAAGGCAGGTGGTAAATCAATAGGTCTTAATATAGATATACCTGTTGTGCAGAATCCTAACTCATATATAACGGACTTAATTGATTTTCGTTATTTCTTTTGTCGCAAGGTTATGTTTGTCAAATACGCGTCAGCATTTGTGGTTCTGCCAGGCGGCTTTGGGACTATGGATGAGTTCTTTGAGTCTATTACGCTGATTCAAACTCAGAGAATAGAGCCATTTCCGGTTATTTTAATCGGCAAGGAATATTGGAAAGGCCTGATATCCTGGATGAAAGATACAATGCTTAAGGAACGCCTTGTTAGCAAGCAGGATCTCGCTCTATATAAAGTCACAGATAATCCTGATGATGTTTTACGCATCATTAAAAAGTTTTATAAGTAGTAACTCATGAATGTTTTGGCTGGGAAGAAGTTGCGGCATGGTGAAAATCTGAGGTCAAAACTCCTCGAGGTTTTTAGTATTCTTTATAAGATATATGGCCCTCAGAGCTGGTGGCCCGCTGATTCAAATTTTGAAGTTGTAGTCGGCGCGATCCTTACGCAGAACACCAATTGGTCCAATGTAGAAAAAGCAATCGTCAATCTTAAGAGAGAGAATCTCTTACGCCCATTAGCGCTACGTAATATCAGTACAAAGAAACTTGCCGCACTAATACGTCCAAGTGGTTACTACAATGTAAAAACTAAGAGACTGAAGAATTTTCTTGATTTTCTTTTCACAAGATATGGTGGGAAACTGGCCAAGATGAAGCCTAATGCTCTTTTAACTTTGCGAAGAGAAATTCTGGATATAAATGGTATCGGTCGCGAAACAGCGGATTCTATATTGTTATACGCCTTAGAGAAACCTATCTTTGTTATTGACGCGTATACACGCAGAATAGCTCTGTGCCTAGGGTTGATCTGCAAGGAAAGCCGATATGACGATATGCAGGCTATCTTTATGCAAAACCTGCCACATAATGCGAGGCTTTTTAATGAATATCACGCTCTGATTGTAGCTCATTCCAAGAGTGCGTGCAGGATTAAACCAGATTGCCTCAGATGTGTTTTACACAATGAAAAAAGGGGAATAAGATGACCGTTTCAACAGCTTACATAGAGCTTGATACAAAAGGAAAAACTGACATAGTAGATATAACATCACGGGTTGATAGCATACTAAAAAAGGAGAATATCTCCTGCGGCACTGTAACAGTTTTTGTTATCGGGTCAACGGGTGCGGTTACAACGATAGAATATGAACCTGCACTGGAATCAGATATAAAGAAATTCTTTGAAAAAATAATACCCTCATCTGAGCACTATGCGCATGATGCTACATGGGGAGATGCAAATGGCCACTCGCATCTAAGGGCTTCTCTGCTTGGCCCATCTCTGACAGTGCCTTTTAATGATAATGAGATGTGCCTAGGTACATGGCAGCAGATTATATTTATAGATTTTGATAACCGCCCGCGAAAACGAAAGCTTCTTTTGCAGTTTATCGGTAAATAATATGGATAATTTTAATGAGTATTACGCTAAATTAAATTCAAGTCAAAAAGACGCAGCCGATGCCTTAAAGGGGCCGCTTCTTGTCCTCGCGGGTCCCGGTACCGGGAAGACAGAGCTGCTCTCTGTGCGCGCGGCGAATATAATACATTCCAAACAAGCAAATCCTGAGAATATCCTTATCCTTACTTATACAAATGCTGCTTCAAGGGCTATGAAAGAGCGCCTTGTCAAGATACTAGGGCCCCATGGGTACGACATTGAAACAGGTACATTTCATAGTTTCTCAAATTCTATATTGCTTGATTCGGAAGAGGCCGCAGGTTATGTCCAGGATAAGATACAGATAACAGACATAGAAAGAGTCAAGGCGTTTGAGTATATACTTGATCACACAGATGGGATAGATTCGATCAGGCCTTTCAGGGCGCCATATATTTATCGTAACGCCATAGAGAGTAAGATCAGTGAGTTAAAAAAAGAAGGCATCAGCCCTAAAGAGTTCGAGAAAATTGCCGCTACATTAGAACCGGATGGAGTGCATCTTGAAGCAAAGCACTTGCCAAGGATTAAAGCGCTGGCATTTGTCTACAAGCTATACGAGGAGTACAAGGCGGGTAAGAACGTTGATCTTTTTGATGATCGCGGAAGATATGATTTTGATGATATGATAATCTTCGCGCTTGAAGCGATTAAAAAAGAGAGAGGCCTCAAGGACTCTTTGCGCGATAAGTACAAATTTATAATGGTAGATGAGTTTCAGGATACAAATGGGGCGCAGCTTGATCTATTGTTTGAGCTCGCAAAGAGTAATAGTCCAAATCTCTGCTGCGTTGGAGATGATGATCAGTCTATCTATCGCTTCCAGGGGGCTTCTGTAGGAAATTTCAAACTCCTTAAAACGCGCTTTCCAGGATTAAAGACAGTATCGCTAAAAGATAATTATCGATCTACGAAAAATATAATTATGATATCTGATAAAATAATAGGTAACCTTCCTGACACTGAGAGGATGACTCTAAAAGAGCTTACCCCGAAGAAGGATTATAATGATAAAATTGTAGAATTTCACGAGCTTACGACAGAGTCGGAAGAACTTATTTTTTTAGCGAACAAGGTAAAGGAGATCAAGGACCGTATTATATCCTCAAGCGAGATATCTGATGACGATAAAGCGCGCCCTTACAACAACATAGCGATACTAGTACGCAAGAGAAAGGATATCTTGAAGATTATAGACACTTTTTTAAAGGCCGGTATCCCTTACTCGACTGATGGAAAAGAGGACATAGCTCCTGAAAAAAGGGTAAGGCAGATGTTGGATGTTCTAGCCCTTGCTGATACCAGAAACATTACCGCTTTATCCGATAAGGACGCCTTGTTGTATAGAGTGCTTATCAGTGATTATTTTCAAATCCCAATGAGGGATATACTAGAATTTATCAGGCACCTACAGCACAAAAGAGCGCGTAACAAAGAAGATAGGCTCTCACAGACTATAACATTATTTCAGGAGTTCCTAAGCTGTTTTGATTCACTTGATACGAAGGCAAATTTATTAAAAAAAGATATACAATCATTGCCTATATGTAAAAGCTTAAGTTTTAAGGATCCATATTCTATCGCAAGGGCAGCATGGGTTATAAGGAGGATGCTCGAGGGGATTAACACTCGTCCTGTTCACGCGGTGCTCCTGCAATATGTCGAGGACGCGGGCATTTTTAAATATATCCTAAAGGTGTATAACGATGACTCTCTTTTACGGATAAGAGACCTCCGGGCATTAACATCTTTTATAAATATGATAAAAGTTTCAGATCTTAACAGTCCTGCTTTAACCCTTTTCGATCTTATAGATGAGCTGGATACAAAAAGAGAACATGGGATTCCTATTCAGGGGGATCTTGTTACAATGAGCCAGGACGGAGTAAGAATTTTTACGGCACATGGCTCAAAAGGGTTAGAATTTCACTCTGTTATTATACCGTTTTGTCTACAGGATAAGAATTGGCCGATGCGTTTAAAATCAGATCTCATACCGTTGCCACCTGAAATATTCAAGACAAAGGGTAAGGTGTGCGAAAAAAATGAAGTTAAGGCCCTTAATTTTTATGATGAAACAAGGCTTTTTTATGTCGCATCTACGCGCGCGAAAGCAAACCTATTGTATACGGCTAGCCCAAAGCCGGGAACGATAAGCAGTTCATATCTTCCCCTTGTAGGACTCGAGAGCGTCGCGAGCGAGTCTTTAGCCGATGAAGAGATTGTTCTGGCAAGTGCACTCACCTCTACAAGCAAGAAAGACCCCTTTATAGGCACAGAGGCGATATTAAAGGATATGATATCAAACCTTACGCTTAATCCTACAAGCTTGAATAACTATATAAATTGCAAGAGAAAATTTCTCTATACTGATGTGTTGCGCTTGCCTTCTCAGAAAAGGCTCGGGCTTACTTTTGGTAACTGTGTCCATAAGGGGCTTGAAGAAGTCTATAGATGCTTCATGAGTAATGATAAGTTTCCGGGTTTTAATTTTTTTAAAACAGCCTTTCTAGATGAACTTAAGTATCAGGGTGTTGAGAAGTCGATTGAGCTCTCATGTTGCAGGCAAGTCGATACGCTTAGAGGGTGGTTTAAGGCAGAATCATTGGCGCCCGTAAAACCTGTTGGCCTCGAGAAAAAGCTAGTGATAATGCTTGATGATGACCTGATCTTTACCGGAAAATATGACAAGACCGAATTAGTCAATGGGAAGTCGCATCATCTGCGTGTAGTTGATTATAAAACAGGAAAACCGGACGAACACATTAAAAATATGATCTCCAAAACAAAAGCGCTTGCGGATAGTGATTGTGAAGGCTATTTTAGGCAACTGGTAGCTTATAAGCTTTTATTTGACAGGGATAGCTCCGCAAAGAATAATGTGGTGATTGAAGGGCTACTTGTCTTTGTAGAGCCTGCAAAATTGAGTGTAATAAAATATGGCCTGAAAAAAGGTGAATTTATTAACAAGCTGGTTCCTATTAGTGAGGGAAAGGTTAGTGAGCTTGAAGCGGTGATAAGGGGTTGCTGGAAATCTATTAAGAGTCTTGACTTTTCAAAGCTTAAAGAATACGATGATAGCGTAAAAAAATGCGGAAGGTGTGATTACAAAAATATATGTTGGCAGTAAGAACTTTGACTTGTAGGTAAACATTTCTATGGTAGAATGATATCAAGTAATCGTATTTTTAATGCGCTGATTTTAAGCGATAACCGTAAAATAATAACTAAAATACTTTAGACTATCGGAGGGCGGACGATGATATTTGGTCTTTTTAAGAAAAAAAAGCCGGTAGCGGCAGCTCAAAGGAAAAAACCCGAAGGTAAGCTGATAGGAAGTATAGTACACTACTTTAGCCGGTGCAAAGCAGGCGTTATTAAGCTTAAGGTCCCGTTATCTGTGGGTGAGACAATTCATGTTCAGGGGCACACAACAGATTTTAAGCAGAAGTTAAATTCTCTCCAAATTGATAACAAGGATATAGAGAAGGCTAAAAAAGGCAGTGAGGTAGGTTTTATCGCCAAGAAAAGAGTAAGAACTAATGACTCGGTCTATAAGGTCTAACTGAATATCGATCTAGTTACTATTCCATTCATGAATGAAAAAATAAGGTCTTAAATACAGTGACAGAAGAATACCAATCTGGGTTCGTAGCTATAGTGGGAAAACCAAATGTCGGTAAATCCACGTTATTAAATACCCTCCTTAATCAGAAATTAGCTATAGTGTCGAATAAGCCCGAGACAACGAGAGATAATATTCTTGGCATACTTACAACCGCGCATAGGCAAGTGATATTTGTTGATACACCCGGTATACATAAGCCGCACCTATTACTTGGCAGGTTGATGGTCAATAAAGCATCAAACTCTCTTCTTGGAGCGGACCTCGTTATCTTCCTTGTTGAGATGACTTCAGGTATTTCCGCGGCAGACCGCATAATACTGGAAAAGATAAAGGAGGCCGAGAAGCCGGTAATTCTTGTACTCAATAAGATAGACATAGCTAAAAAATCAAAGCTCTTGCCTGTTATAGATGAGCTAAGAGGTGAATACGCGTTTAGTGATTTCATACCGATATGTGCGCTATCCGGCGACAATATAGAGGTTCTTAAGGATAGGATATTTGAGCTCCTGCCGGTCGGAGCTAAGCATTATCCTGATGAGCAGGTTACGGATAAGAGCGATATCTTTTCAGCGGCAGAGATTATAAGAGAGAAAATTCTTCAGCTAACAAGGGAAGAGGTTCCTCATTCTGTTGCTGTGATTATTGAAAGATTTTCTAAGCGGGAGAAAAAAGAGATCCTTGATATAGACACTGTTGTATATGTTGAACGCGAATCACAGAAAGCGATTATAATAGGCCAAAAAGGTTCCATGGCCAAGGAGATAGCGACTTTAAGCAGGGTCGAGCTTGAGGAGAGGTTTAAGATAAAGATTTTTATGCAATTACGTGTAAAGGTCTTAAAGAATTGGCGCAAAAATGAACTCTCTCTAAAAAAGCTTGGCATAGAATAAGGAGGAGTAAGGAGTTTGGAGAATACAACGATCAGGGCAAAGGCTTATTCTGCCGGAAAGCGTAAAATTGCTGTTTGCGAATGGGCATTGACTATTGCTTTTTTTGCGGCCTTACTTTTTAGCGGTGGCTCCAGGCTCTTGATTTCCCTGGCTCTAATGGTATCGCAGAATCCTTACATCATAGCTACTATATATATTGTTATTGCGGGCAGTCTTTTACAGATTATTCTCTTGCCGCTTGATTATACAGCATCCTTTAAGATGGAGCATGATTTCGGCCTTTCAAGGCAGACGATATCATCATGGTTAATAGATTTTATCAAGAAGTTCTTCTTCACAGGGTTACTCTATCTGGTCATGATCTTGACTCTCTACCTCTTTTTAAGGATTTCACCGGTGTTTTGGTGGCTCTATTCAGGTATCGCGTATTTTTTTATGAGTGTAATTCTCGCGAAGATATTTCCGCAGATAGTCATTCCGCTTTTTTACAAACTTACGATAATTACTGATGAGCTATTGAAGGATAGACTGAATAGATTAGCCGGTAGGATGGACGTAGAGATTGTCGATGTCTACAAAATAGGCCTTGGCGCGAAGACTTCCAAGGCTAATGCCGCGGTCTGCGGAATAGGAAAGAGCAAGAGAATTCTTCTTTCAGATACATTGCTTGAAAATTATACCCCCGATGAGATAGAGGCTACGCTTGCTCATGAGCTGGCCCACCATAAACATAGGCATTTCTGGAAATTAAGTACATTAAATTTTTTATCAATCTTACTTAATCTCCTAATAATTAAGTTTATTTTGGATTTTGCATTATCAGCAGAGATAATTTCAGCGCAATATAGCATAGAGGCCTTTCCGGTAATAGCGATTGTTTTTACGCTTTATGGTATATGCGCACTCCCCATATTGAACCTAGTCTCTAGAAAATATGAGACACAAGCAGATAAAGATGCCATAGCTATAGCAGGTAAGCCTTTTGTCTTTGCCAGCCTTATTGAAAAACTTACCCTGCAAAATCTTTCAGATCCTTCTCCGGGGGTTATAGCAAAAAACTTATTTTATGATCATCCCCCGGCATCTGAGAGGATAAGCTCTATAAAAAGTCAGTAAATAAAAATAGTATTAATTATATATTTTTCTTGCACCGGTTTTTTATTTATGCTATTATAAAAAAAATAAGGAGGTGGATCAAGTGAAGAAGCTATTAACAGTAGTGATATTGGCTTGTGTCGCGATTAGCACATTATCTTTATCAGCTCTGGCTGAAGATAAGGGTAAGGATAAGTTGCAGAACACAACCGGCAATGTATTGTTGGGTTGGACAGAGATACCAAAGGCTGTAGCGGCGGTAACAAAAGATTCAGACAACCCGTTTCTTGGTATTACAGTTGGCCTACTTAAGGGTATAGCAAATGCTTTTGCAAGAACAGTTTCAGGTGTAGCGGATGTAGCTACTTTACACAAAGCAGGACAGGAAGAGGTTGTGAAGCCTTCAATGATTCCTATCCCGGATACATCTACAAAATAGTCTTTTTACGAAATTTTTATTTAGTTATAATCAGTGCAAAGGGGTTGTCTAGAGACAACCCCTTTGACATTTAAATATATAATTTATCTATGAAGCTATTAATATGTATTATTCTTTTACATGTGTGCGGTTGCGCCTCCAACAAGATATATGTCGATTCTTCTGAGGTTGAAGGCCTTGGCGCAGTAGTATCGTTTCCAGCGGGTAAAATAGTACCTATTAATGTAAAGGATGTTATATCCGGCAGCCTTATTAAGCTCACGAATAATGAGCTAGCCTCCTATATAGGGATATATATACCGGATGTATACGCTATACCTGCCTCTGCAAGAAAATTAAATGAAGATCTGGTTGTTGGTAGTGATGTTCGCCTGGAGTTTGACCTCAAGGAGCGTGATTCCAAAGGCAGGCTTTTGGTTTATGTTTTTACGCGAGAGGCAAGGCTTATTAACGCAGAGATCGTAAGGGCAGGCCTTGCCAAGGTTTTAATATCACCACCGAATAATAAATACAGGCAGGAACTGTTGCATGCGGAAAAACAGGCGCGTGAAAGCGGGAGAGGCTTGTGGTCAGAGGATTTTGATAATAAATAATTGTATCTCGTGTCTAACATTGATATTCGCTTGCCTTAGCGCGTAATACGTAACGATAACCAGTAACCTAAATCCCGATAGCAGAAAAGATAAGGGGTCCGTAATGAGTGTATTTGTATTTATAGCTATTATTGTTATAGTCTATTTCGTAATAAAGATTGGGGCGGCCGCGTTTGAGCTTACAGGACTCAATTCTGAGCAGTCGAATTTCCAATCTGTGTCAGCTTTTACCGGAACAGGTTTTACAACGAGAGAGGCAGAGCTGGTAACAGCGCATAAAGACAGGCGTAAGGTAGCTTCTGTGCTTATGATACTGGGTAACGCGGGGTTTGTTACATTGATAGCCACTCTTGTTACAACAATAAATACCAGTGGCCCCGTGACGCCAATTATACCTATTCTTGAAAGGTTTGTGCCTAATTCCTTTATGCAGTATGCCAACTTAAGCATTGTGCTTATTTTGCTTTTTTTGATCTATAGAATATTCTATTCAAGCAGGTTTTTGAGCCTCCTTATGAGCAAGATACAGGAACAGATGGTTGATAAAAAGTTGTTGCAGCGCGCCAGATTTGAAGAACTGCTTTTAAATGCCAAGGGGTATGGGATTTCACAGATCGAGCTTACCAAAAAAAACCCCCTAAGTGGAAAGACTCTCTCTGAATCGAAATTGCGTTCCAATGATATACTGGTACTTTCCGTGGAAAGAGATCAGGAGAATATAATAAACCCTGTCGCGACAACAAGGCTAAAGCCCCATGATACGCTTGTCTGTTTTGGTAAATTAGAGAACATCAGAGCGATAGCTTACGAAGATGATAAGTAGATAGTTATATAGGCGGTATAGGTATAATATGTATAGAAAAGTATAGCCTGTGCGTAAAAAAGTATCGTACAGGCTAAGTTTTTGTGGACACGAACCATTATTGGGTATATATTTAAGTAATCAATCACTTTTTCTTTTTAAAAAGGTATATATGAACGCTAAACCCTTTATTTCCATAGTAATACCTATACGAGACTTTGAGCGCACGGTTAATAAGAGTTTTGAGCATCTCTTAAGGGTTGATTACCCTCATAAAGACTGGGAAATCATACTGGTTGATGGGGGGTCAAAAGATAAGACCCTTGATATAATCAAGTCCTGGCAGAAGAGATACGCTTTTATCAAGCTTTTAGAATTATCCGGTTGCCCGACCCCGGCTTTCGCCAGAAATAAAGCTTTAGAGATAGCAAGAGGTGAGTATATCTTTTTTACTGACGCTGATTGCGCTCCATGCAGGGATTGGGTCAATATAATGCTTTCTAAGTTTGCGAAAGACCCTAAAATAGGAGCTGTTGGCGGCGAGGTATATACGCTAAAGGTAGATAAGGATAACCTTACAGAGGCCTATTGTGAACATTTTAGGTTCAATATGGTTGCTCCAAGATACGGCTTTATTAAAGAAGGCGAGTTCCCCCCGCTATCCGATAGAGGCCCAACGCAGATAGCCGGTCATAGAGCATATTTTTTTATTACAGCAAACGTGGCTTATCGGAGAAAAGCTATTGATGAGGTGAACGCGAGATTCTGGGCTCATCCTACCGGCGAGGATATGGATATGTGTCTACAGATTGAAAATAAAGGATGGAAGCTCTATTTTGCGCCGGATGCCAGAGTCGATCACATGCACCGCTCTAATTTTACTGCGCTTGAAAAGGTTTGGGTCAGCTATGCCGCCGCGCATCCACCTTTAATCAAGAAATACGCGTCAAACCACCTTGAATTTGTATTTCAGTTTATCGGTAGCTATCCTAGCAATCCTATGCTCAAGATACCTTTTCCGATAAAAGGTTTTTTGTATCTTGGTAACTTCCATTTGATTCATATATTCGCGTTCGCGTTTATAGTAAGCGTAATAAGCCTTATTTTTGATCCTGAGAGTGCGCGTTTAACTTTTTCTGTATCAGCATCTTTGCTGTTCGGAGTGTATTTCACATATAAGTTTTTTTATTGGTGCTGGTTTATGAAGCCACGCAAACATTTTTTTACGTGGTGTAAGATGAAATATCTGACAAACCTCTGTTTTATCACAGGGGGATTAAAAGGGGCAAAGCGATATAAGGCCCTCTGTATTGAACCTAGTTTCTAGAAAAGGGTAGCCAAGAATGAAAAAAATAAATGAATATAAAGGATTCATAGAGAATCTCGCTAAGGACGCGGGCATATTTCTTAAGCAGCGCATAGGAAAGATTGAAAAAGTCTCTTATAAGGGCAGGATAAACCTCGTAACAGATGTTGACAACAAGTGCGAATGTCTTATATTGAAAAGAATCAAGAAGGCCTATCCTGATCATAGAATACTCTCTGAGGAATCAGGTAGATCGGGTGCGAATAAGTCCGGATACCTTTGGTTGATCGACCCTTTAGACGGTACAACAAATTATGTGCATGGATTTAATTTTTTCTGCGTCTCGATCGCTCTTATGAAAGATGATGTACTAATCGCCGGTGCTGTTTATGACCCTATGCGCGATGAACTATTTTCTGCCGCAAAAGACGCAGGCGCGTTCCTGAATAGAAAGAGGATTAAGGTCTCAGGAGTAAGTAAGCTCGATAAAGCCTTGCTGACAACAGGTTTTCCATATAGGCTTGGCAAGGCTATGCAACAAAATATAAATAATTTTATAAAATTCATGATGAAGTCCCAGGCGGTACGTAGGCCCGGGTCTGCTGCATTGGACCTCTGCTATGTTGCCAGCGGAAGATTTGACGGGTTCTGGGAGATGGAACTTCACCCTTGGGATACCGCTGCTGGAGTACTGATAGTTAAAGAGGCAGGAGGAGAGATAAGCAATTTTAAAAACGAGTTATATACACCATTTATGAACCAGATCTTAGCTACTAATAAGTGTCTTCACAAGAAAATGCTAGATATCCTTAAGAATAAGCCGCATAAAACCCAGTGCGGATAGAGGGCTATTTAAGTGAAAAAGATAACTGAGAAGCCTGTCTTAAGACAAGGGTCTTCTGCCAAGAGGGTAAATATATTATGTATCGCAGCAAGCCCACGCAGGCACGCGAATACAGAGACGTTATTGGATAATGCCTTAGAAGGCGCCAAAAGCATAGGCGCAAAAGCAGAGAAAGTCGTGTTGAATTCGCTTAAACTTAAACCTTGCCAGGGCTGTGGGAAATGTTCAAAGACCGGCACATGTTATATAATGGATGATATGCGCACCTTGCTTACAAAACTTAAAACTTGTGATGGGTTGATAGTCGCGTCACCGGTTTATTTTGGCACAATTACCGCACAGCTTAAAATAATGATAGATCGTTGTCAACCTGCCTGGGCTGAAAAGTATATCCTGAAAAAACGGATCCTGAAAAAAAGAATCGGTATGTTTATATCGACAAGTAATTACAATAACAAAAGTTTTTTCAGCAATTCAAAGGAGATAATCAGTATACTTTATACTCTTTTCGGCGTTAAATTATCATCAGAGTTATGTGTCCCATGTTTAGAAAATAATACCGACGCTCGCGGCAATCTGCTGTTACTAAAAAAAGCGTTTAAGTTAGGACAAGAATTCGCGAGGTCTGTTAGTTCAAGCATGCGTGTTACAGGGTAGTATGTGGATCGCTCTCTCACTATTAAGCGCGTTTTTCACGGCAACAACCGCCGCTTTTTCAAAATTAGCCCTAAAAGATAATGATGAATATCTCGTTGGTTGGATGCGCTGCGTCGTAAGCCTGCCTTTTTTTTTATCGTTGCTGTTTTTTATAAAAATCCCACATCTTGATCTTAAGTTTTTTTATATTATGGTTATCCTTTTACCGCTTGAGATAATAGCTTATCTTCTCTATCTAAAGGCTCTAAAACTTTCACCGCTTTCACTCACATTGCCTTTTATGGCCCTTACACCGGTATTTATGATACTTACATCAAGGCTAATTCTGGGTGAAAACATTGTCCCCATGGGTGTTGCGGGTATCTTACTAGTATTTGTGGGCGCTTACGTATTAAACTTAAGGTCGCGTAAAGATAGCCTGTTGGGTCCTGTCCGCTCTTTAATCAAAGAGAAGGGCTCTGTTTATATGATTATAGTTGCCTTTATTTATAGCATAACAGCGGTTTTGGGTAAGCTTGCTATAGACCACTCCAGCTCTATGTTTATAGTCGCAGCCTATTTTCCGGTTGTAACTATATTGTTAACCCCGATTATAATTTGCAGATACAGAGAGGGGAAAATAGATATAAGCAATATAAAGAGACAAAGTAAGTTATTCTTATTCATAGGGGCACTATTCTTTATAACGGTCTTAGTCCATTTCGCAGCCCTTGACATATCTTCCGCGGCATACATGATTGCGTTAAAGAGGTTGAGTATGGTCTTTGGTATTTTTTATGGATGGATATTGTTTAAGGAGCAGGATCTAATGAGCAGGCTTTTGGGTACTGGCGTTATGATACTTGGTGTCGTGCTTATATCACTTGCTTAAGCGGCATAATGGTTTTGTTTAAAATTACTGTTTAGGTTAAAATATTTATCATCCCTTAAAATAGTCTTGCTTTATTAACTAATTATAACTATAATTAATATAAATAAATATAATAGAAAATTATTCATATGCGCATTACATATATAATTATCCCCTTGCTGCTGATTGGCGGATGCAGTGGCATCAATGTTTCTTCCGCGCCTTTCAAGGAATGGGCGCCACCCGAATATTATAAAACCAATACATTAGAAGATGGATCCACTAGTTTCATACGTTCTAAGAAGCCGGATTTTGCTGAGCCGCTTACCCTTGCCCTGCTTTTGGATATCGCGCTTAAGAACAACCCCACTACACGGCAGGCATGGCAAGACAGTCGCGCTAAACAAGCGATACTTAGGCAGGAGCAGAGCCAACTTTTTCCAAAGGTGACTGTAGGCGCTGATGGCACTAGAGAGAAGTCTGTCGATACGGCCCAATCCGGCAATATAAACGATTTAAAATATGGACCATCAGGAAAAGCGGAACTATTGCTCTTTGATTTTGGTGGCAGAGACGCGGAAATAGAGACCGCGTATCAGGACATGATCTCTTCCGGTTTTCAATTTAATCAATCCCTTCAGGATCTTATACTTGATGTCAAAAAGAATTATTATGGGCTATATTCCGCGACTTCAACCTTGGAGGCAGCGGAGTCAGATGTAGTCGACGCGAAGGCATCGTTTGAAGCGGCAGCGATAAGATTTCAGGTGGGCCTTGTCTCAAAACTTGATCAACTTCAAGCCGAGGCAAGTTATGATGACTCGTTATATAATTTAGAAGAGGCAAAGTACAATCTTAATACCGCGAGATCAGACCTATCTACGACATTAGGTTATAGTGCGGACACTAAAATTGAGATTGTAAATCCCGGTAATGATGTCCCTACTGATATAGATAAGCAGGATGTTACTGAAATGATAGATGAGGCATTGTTGATAAAGCCGGATATACAAGCGGCACGCGCTGACCTAAAATCAAAGGAGGCAGCTGTTCAGGATGCCAAATCTTCTCTTTGGCCGCATGTAAATCTTGGCGGGACTATGGGGCAGAACTGGTATAAGTATTATAACGAAAAGAAGCCGCGTAATGACGATTACGCGTATACGGGTTATCTTAGCCTTCAGTGGGATGTCTTTGATGGGTTCTACAACATGAACAAAAAGTATGAAGCGCAAGCTGAGGAGTCTGCCCAACGCGCTAAACTTATAGAACTTGAGCTCGAGGCGAGTGCGGATGTATGGGCAAAATTTTATAATTATATCGCCTCTGTCAGCAAGCTTAAATATAGCGAAGCGTTTCTAAAGAGCTCAAAGGCATCGTACGATCTAGCTTTTGAGGGTTACGGTGCAGGGCTTAAGAATATACTCGATCTTTTACAGGCACAGAGTACCCTATCGGAGGCGCGTGCAAAGTTCTTAACTTCAAGGAAGGATCTTTTTGTCTCGGTTGCGGAACTCGCTCACGCAACAGGTACGCTAAAAGTCAGCGTGATACAAGAACCAGAGGAGTAGAATAACATGAAATTATTTAATTACAAGGATACATTAGAGCGCGTAAAGGCGTTTAATTACAAGGATACTAGCGCGTATATCCAATTACTTAAAGACCCCAAATTTATAAAGGCCCTTGCAGTCGCAGTTATATTTATTATTGCGATTACTTTTTTGAAGAGTTGTATTTTTAAACCGAAGCAGCCCCCTATCCCGCCAAGGCCTGTGCAGACAGCATTAGTTATTAAAAAAGATGTCCCTATTTATATAGAATCATTCGGTACGTTATCGGCGCTAGAGGATGTAGATATACAGTCACAGGTAACAGGAAAGATAAAATCAGTTAATTTTACAGAGGGTGACGAGGTTTCTAAGGGGGACCTCCTTTTTGTAATAGACACAAGCGAATATGCCGCTAAACTTCAAAAGGCAGAGGCGTCTCTGGCGCAGGATATAGCGGAGCTAAAGTTGAATACCGATAACCTCAAGCGAAACAAGACACTAGTTGAGAAAGACCTTATATCAAAACAGGATTTTGAATCTTTTCAGACCGAAGTTGAAGCTGGCAAGGCCGCTGTTGAACTGGATAAGGCAAACGTAGACCTTGCGAAAATAGACCTGGGCTACTGCTATGTCCAGTCACCTATTGACGGATTAACAGGAAAACGTCAGATTGATCCCGGTAATATAGTAACCGCTAATAGCGGCTCGATCTTGGTAAACATTAAAAGTGTAGATCCTTATTATCTCGATTTTACAATATCTGAAAGATCGCTTGCTGATTTGCTTGACGCAAAATCAAAAGGTGTTTTAACAGTAGTAGTTAAACCGGAAGGTGACAAAGATAATGAAGTCGAGGGCGAGCTTGTCTTTCTTGATAACTCGATAGACGATGCGACGGGAACCATATTTTTGCGTGCCATAATTTCAAATAAAGACAGAAAGCTTTGGGCCGGACAATTTGTTACTGTCCATCTAGTTCTCAAAATAGATAAGGACGCTATTTTAGCGCCATATGCGGCTGTAAGGATTGGGCAAAAGGGGCATTATCTCTTTGCGGTTACGGATGATAACAAGGCTGACCTAAGGTTGCTTACAGTAGGTATGCGTGAAGATGATTACATTATTGTTGAGAAAGGCGTGAAAGAAGGCGAAAAGGTGGTTATTGTTGGTGAACTCGGCCTTTCACCCGGGGCGCTTGTGATAGATGTAACTAAAAATAATATAGACAGCAAAGAAGATAAATGAGCTTTTCAGAGATTTTTATAAAAAAGCCTATCATGACAACCCTTGTCATGATAGCGATAATAGCGTTTGGCGTATCCGCGTATTTTAAACTACCAGTAAGTGACCTTCCTACCGTTGATTATCCGGTTATTACTATTAGCGTAGCGTATCCCGGCGCAAGCCCTGAAATGATGGCATCTACGGTCGCTAAGCCTCTTGAAGATGAATGTATGCAGATACAGGGTTTACAGACGATATTATCCGATAATACAGAGAGCCAGTCACAGATTACCCTTAGTTTTGATCTGAGCGTAGATGTTGACCTTGCGGCACCTGATGTTCAGGCAGCTATTCAGCGCGCAACATCAAATCTACCAAGTGATTTACCACAGCCCCCTACATATCAAAAGACTAATCCATCAGACACGCCTATTATCCATATATCAGTAACATCCGATACTCTTACAAAAGGACAGCTATTTGATTACGGCAACACCTCTATTGGCCAGCGTCTTAGCATGATAGAGGGCGTTTCAAAGGTAGATGTCTGGGGGGCAGAGACCGCCGTAAGGATACAGGTCGATCCAAACAGACTGGCATCGCTGGATATAGGCATCGATGAGGTCGCGCAGGCGATACAAGTGGGAACCGTTATTATTCCGGCAGGAAGTTTAAATGGGCCTTTTCATACATTTTCCATTGAACCCCAAGGCCAGCTTTTAGAGGCAGCGGATTATGAAAAGCTTATAATAGCATATCGAAATAATGCGCCGGTATACTTGCGTGACATCGCTAAATGTATAGAAAGTACACAAAACGATGTTATAAGGGTTCTTTCTTTTACTTGTGGCGATGGCTGGAAAGATACTTATGTGCATGTTGCCGTCACAAAAGAGAGCGGCGCCAATACTGTAGCACTCGCGAAATCAGTAAGAGATACACTTCTTGAGTTAGAGGGAGAGCTTCCCGGTTCTGTCAAATTGGATATTTTCTTCGACCAGTCAACATCAATAATAGAATCAGTAAACGATGTAAGAAATACTATTTTTATAGCGCTTATTTTGGTTATAATGGTTATTTTTCTTTTTCTTGGCAGAATTTCAGATACTATTATACCGAGTATTACATTACCTATAACCATTATCGGTACATTCGCGATTATGTTTATCGCGGGGTTTAGCCTTGACAATCTTTCGCTTATGGGGCTTACGCTATCTGTGGGTTTTCTTGTAGATGACGCTATTGTTGTCTTAGAAAATACTGTTAGGCACGTGGAAAGTGGTATGAAACCATTGAAAGCTGCCGTAAAGAGCATGCGAGAGATAACAGGTACTGTTATCTCAACAAGTATCGCCCTTATTATAGTTTTTGTCCCATTAGTATTTATGAGCGGCGTTGTCGGCAAATTCTTCCAGGAGCTCGCGCTGACTGTTATTGCCGCTATAGCGTGCTCAACCGTTATAGCGCTCACATTGACCCCTATGATGTGTGCGCGCATGCTTAAGGTGAAGACAGGACTCGGCAACCAGACCTCGGATAAGACTAAGTTTCAGATGATGACCGATAAATATGAAACATTATTAAGAGATAAATACGCGGTTATGCTTAAATGGGTACTTGCCCATAAGATCGTTTCAGTTATCATGTGGGTAATATGTATCGCAGGTACATTATGGTTTATCCAGCTCTTACCTAAAACTTTTATACCTGAGGGTGATAGCGGTGCTGTTATGGGGCTTATGCAGGCGTCTCTTGGAACTTCTTCAGAGCAGATGAGTAAGTTCCAGGATAAGGTCGATGATGTTCTTGCCGGTAATCAATGTATAGATAAGGTTGTAACAGCTACGGGACTGCAGACAGGCGCGGATCAGTCAACAGGGCTTTTCTACGCGATATTAAAGCCGCTCAATGAAAAGGGGAGGTTGCCGATAGAAAAGGTCATTGGCCAGTTGCGCCCTGAAATGGCTAAGATATCCAATGGTTTTGTATTTATGGAGGCGATCCCCGCGCTTTCTATTAGTACCGGTGGCGAGAGCACGGCTCAGGGTGCTAAATACTCATATGTAATGCGTGGAGATAATAGAGATAGCCTCTACAAAGCAGCGATGGAGCTTGAGCAGAAGATGAGCACTCTGCGCGGCTTTGTAGGTGTGCAAAATAGCGTAAAGCTTGATATGCCGCAATTGAATATAAAGATTTTAAGGGACAGGGCATCAACTCTCGGTATTACAGCCACGGACATAGAATATGGCTTAAGCCTGGCATACGCGCAAGGCAAGGTAACTCTATATAAAAATGATGTTGATCAATATTGGGTTATCGTAGAGCTCGATAAAAAATATCAGCGCGACCCTTTAAACCTTTACTCTATATATATAAGATCAAAAACAACAGGAAAACTAGTGCCTTTAGATTCTATAGTCGAATGGACAGAAGGCGTTGGCCCACAGAATGTGCCTCATTACAATCAGCTCAATTCCGCGACCCTTTCATTTAATCTTATTGATGGTATCCCGCTCGGCGACGCGACTAAGGAGCTTGAGGAAGCTGCCAGCATGATCCTTCCACCGGGTGCGACAGGTGCTTTTCAGGGTGAGGCACAGGAGTTTCAGGATGCTGTTAGCAGTATGGCCGCATTGCTTATAATAGCTGTCTTTTTGATGTATATCGTACTCGGTATCTTATATGAGAGTTATATACACCCATTTACTATATTAACTACGCTTCCGGTTGCTGCTTTTGGCGGCTTGTTGACACTTTTATTATTCAGGTCTGAGCTTTCTATGTACGCGTACATAGGAATATTTATGTTGTTAGGTATAGTTTCAAAAAATGGTATTATCATGGTGGATTTCGCGAAACAGAATATGGACGAGGGCGCTAAATCCAGCACAGAAGCTATATATAATGCCTGCCTTGTCCGTTTCAGGCCGATTCTTATGACAGGGGCCTCGACTATTATGGGTGCGATGCCGATCGCTCTCGGTTATGGCGCTGATGGTGCGTCAAGGCGTCCGCTTGGCCTTATAATAGTTGGTGGGCTTTTGTTCGCGCAGGTAGTAACATTATTTGTAACCCCCGGAATATACCTGTATATGGAAAGTTTTCAACAGAAATATCTTGATAGATGGGAATTGTCTCGTTCCACCTCAGCACGAAAAGGTGAAGAAGCGGATGATAGCGACCCCATTGAGTAAACCCCTGCTCTTTAGTTAAAAAACCTCAAATATACCTACATAATCAAAAATAGCAGCAAGAGCGAGGAAATTTTTATTTTTCTTGTCCAATATGCTTAAATCTGATATAATCATTTAATTCTAATAGTATAAGTAAAGAAAGGTGAAAAAGATGAATAAGTATATATTAATTGCAACAATGTTTGTATCAGTTCTATTACCGGTTAGAGCGTCTATGGCTATAACCCCAAAGGAACCTGATGCAATGCCGTTTTATGTTTATACAGAGGACAATTCCAAATATAATCACTTTGTTCCTTCAGGTGGGATGGGTGATCATGGAGCTGTTAAGATTATACAGAATTGCAGGGAGACGCCATATTCAGGCGGGACATGCATAAAGATAGATTATTCAGGTGAGCTTACACAGGGTTCCGGCTGGGTCGGTTTTTACTGGCAGAATCCCGAAAACAATTGGGGTTCAAAGGATGGTGGATTTAATCTTTCTAACGCCAAAAAAGTTACCTTTTACGCGCGTGGTGAAAAAGGTGGTGAGCAGCTGGAGTTTAAGATAGGAGGCATAACAGGGCAATACGCGGATTCTGACATGATAGGCATAGGTCCTGTTGCGCTTACACCGGAGTGGCAAGAGTATACTATAGATCTTGCAGGCACAGAACTTTTTTACATAAGCGGCGGTTTTGTTTTTGCGGCGAGCCGTATGGATAACCCCAATGGTTTTATAGTTTATCTGGATGAGATAAAGTATGATTAATAGGCAAAGGAGTATTTATGCGTAAGTTTTTGATAATTGTGGTAATGCTGCTGATTATCGTAGGCGTTGGTGGCTATCTTTACTATCAGCAATCCTCAAAACCTGTCAAAGCTCAGGTAGTACAAAAAAATGAAGCATTCTATATTACAGGTGATGTTTTATGTATGCGCTCTGGTGACGATGAGTGGTCAGGTCTTGATCGCGATGCCTGTCTGGGTGATGGCGACAGAATAGAGACCTCTAAAAATTCTAGTGTTGAAATAAAATTCGGCAAAGATATGAAGAATATTATATCTGCGCGGGAAGATACCACCGTTAAACTCGATGCGATAGCAGCGACCGGTGATAAGCAGATAACACTGGCAAAGGGTAAGTTTTTAGCTAATCTTGAGGAGCTTGATTCCGGTTCAAAGTTTGAGGTAAGAACACCTACAGCTGTCTGTGGCGTTCTTGGCACAGGGTTTGAAACAGTCGCAAGTCAGGATAGTACTACTGTAAAGGTTTATGATGGCCAGGTACATGTAAAGAGCGCTGGTATGCGAGGGCTGATAAATAGGCCTGTAATTGTCAGGCAAGGCAGCCAGGCTGTTATACCAAAATCCAAGGCTCCTCAACAGCCTGTTCCGCTTGATGAAAAAGATATGGAAAAATGGCATACCTGGAAAGGTGATATTACTGAACACATGTTTCGTACATTCTATGTATATCTGGATGAGTCCAGCCCAGAAAATCACTATTCTCCATCGGGCTGGTTAGGTGATTATGACGCCATAAGAAGAATAACCTGGGATGTGAATCCGCATTCAGGCAAGGATTGCATGCGTTTTCGTTATACAGGCAGAACTCCGCAAGGTGCCGGATGGGCAGGAGTCTACTGGCTAAATCCTGTAAATAACTGGGGTGATGTAAAAGGCGGGTTTAACCTTAAGGGCGCTAAGAAACTTACTTTCTGGGCTCGTGGCGATAAGGGCGGTGAACGCATTGTCCGCTTTGGCATGGGCGGAATAAGCGGCCAGTATCCGGATTCATGCAAAGCGGAGATTGATTCTATAGCACTTACAAAGGAGTGGAAGAAATACTCAATTAGCCTTCTTGGCAAGGACCTGTCGTATATAAGCGGCGGTTTTTACTGGATGACAGATAAAAATTCTAATCCTGACGGCGCGGTCATGTATCTTGATGATATAGTATACGAATAAAGAAAAAGTTCCTAGGAGCTATTAACAATGAAAAGATTATTTTTTGTATGTTTATTGGTTGTTATCGTTTCATCATTTTTTTCAGGTATGAGCTATGCTGGTTCCAGTAAGACGTGGTCCAACATTGGAAAAGGCCTGGCGATCTATGAAGGCGCTAAGGTGCTAACAGGAAGCCAAGGTAATATTTTAGATGACGTGACAGGCGGCCTGCGGCCAAGGAATGACTCTTCCCAACAATCCCAAGGTCCAACATACCAGGATGGTTATGATGCCGGGTACAAGTCAGGCTATGATACAGGCTTTAACGCGGGTTTCCGACGCGGTACTGAACAAAAGTAAAATAAGCGGCCCCTTTTGTAATATGCATGTGACTGGCAATTTTTTTAATTTTTTGCTTGCATTATCATTGAATATATGATATATTTTTTTGTGTTACAAAGATTATATTGCCCACCGAGAAGGGCCTGTTGGTAATAGATTTTCTTATTCCGATGGGTCCTTTTTTAATGAGCCCGCAATTTACGGATATTTAAATACTTTTGTGACATAAATTGTACGGGATAAACAGCTACATACAATTAAAACCCTACTTTAATATGCTTATAAAAAAAGATCCGGATATTATCAATTCTTTTCTTGAAGATTACTCAAATCTTAAAGGTGGCTTCTGTAATGAGGTAATTTTCCCTGAAACCGAAGGTGAGTTAAGTGCGGTGCTCAAAGACTCCTCCATTAAAAAGATTCCTATCACTATCTCAGGTGCGGGAACCGGTGTTGCGGGCGGAAGAATACCTTTTGGCGGAAGGGTAATATCTCTGGCAAAACTAAACAGGATAAAGCATATAAAGCCTCTTGCTGATAATCAAGGCCAAGCTCTTGTAGAGGCGGGGGTCGTTCTGGCTGATTTTATGGATTTGGCTGAAAAAGAAGGTTTTTTTTATCCCCCGGGCCCTACCGAGAAGGCATCGTTTATAGGTGGCAACGTGGCTACATCAGCTTCCGGTGCCAGGAGTTTTAAGCATGGCACAACAAGAGATTTTGTTTTAGGGATAAGGGTTGTTCTATCTGATGGTGAAGTTCTGCAGCTTACAAGAGGACAATACATAGCGAATAGAGGTAAGCTAAAGCTCGTTACGCTTTCAGGCAAGAATCTGGATTTGTTGTTACCTGAATATATAATGCCAAAGGTAAAGAACGCGTCAGGATATTTTATTAAAGATGATGTAGACGCGGTCGATATTTTTATAGGGCAGGAAGGCACGTTGGGCATTATCTCTGAGGTAAGATTGAAGCTTTTAAAAAAACTCGAGGAGATATTGGACTGCTACGCTTTTTTTAATAGCAAAAACGACGCGTTAGATTTTGTTCAAAACGCGAAAGTTGCCACTCTAGATCACTCACATCCGATAAACGCGTTATCATTAGAGTATCTTGATAAGCGCGCGTTGGAACTTTTAAGAAAAAAACATAAAAATATACCCCTTGACGCAAAAGCGGCGGTATATTTTGAACAGGGACATACAAGCCGACAAGAGAGCGGAATTGTTGATAGTTGGGCAGCTCTTATAGTTAAATGCCATGGCTCACTTGATAATACATGGTTTGCTCAAACCCCTTCTGAAAGAGAGAAGCTATACGAAATACGTCATGATCTGCCGGATATGGTAAACGAATACCTTAAAAAGAATAATTTCTCTAAAATAGGTACAGATATCGCGGTTCCTGAAATAAGCTTTAATACTATGCTTGATTACTACGATTCAACCCTGATTGAGGCAGGGCTGGATTATCTTATCTTCGGTCATATAGGGGAATCGCATATGCATGTTAATATATTGCCAAGAGATCAGGCAGAATATAAGATGGCCATAGATGCCTATGAAACGCTTGTAAAAAAGGCTATCGAACTTGGCGGAACACCATCGGCAGAACATGGAATAGGAAAAACAAAGCACAAATATCTTGAGATGCTTTACGAAAAAAAAGGCGTATTAGAAATGGTAAGGTTAAAGAAGCAGCTTGATTCTTCCTTAATTCTTTGTTTAGATAATCTTTTCCCTAAAGAACTTTTAGCATAAGATGCGTTATTGTCTTGAGCTCATCTATGATTTAATATATAATATTTGATTATATCGGTATTACCGGATAAAGGAGAGCGTTATGAATGTTTTGATGACACCTGAAAATCTCGCAAAAGATGTTTCAAAAAAGATCACCCCCTATATGGAGCAGATGCTGAAGATTCATAGCGCATCGATAAGTTCGATATTTATTTATGGAAGCGCCTGCGGTGACGATTACATAAAAGGTGTTTCTGATATAAACAGCGCGATCGTATTTAAGACATTAAGCCTAAGTGAGCTAAAAAGAAGCCTTAATATCGTAAATAAGGGTATTAGGCAAAAAATAGCGGCCCCGCTGTTTCTTACAAAGGAGCATATCCTGACATCAGTAGATACCTTTCCCATTGAGTTTGCCCAGATGAAGGAGAGCCACATTTTACTCTATGGTGAAGATGTCTTTAATGAAATAACGATAGAACCAAAGCATATCCGTTTTATATGTGAACAACAGCTTAAAGGTAAGCTTATAAGAATACGACAGGCGTATCTTGAGATAGGCCTGAGAAAGAAGGGGCTGGAAATATTAATAAAAGAATCCCTGTGGAGCCTCTTTCCGATATTTGCGGGGCTTTTGATGCTTAAAGGCATTAAGCCTGCACAAGATAAGTTAGGTATTATAAAGATGCTATCGGATACATTTAGCGTTGATACAAGCGTATTTAAGGCTATATTGGATGATAGAAGAAACGATGAAAAGATAGGTGGCCAGGATATCGAGGCCTTTCTCTCTCAGTACATTGAACAGATCGAAAAACTTGCTGTAATTGCTGATAAACTTTAAGATTATGATTAAAAAAATATTACCAGTATTCTTTATTGCCGCTTTTTTGCTTTCTTTGCCGTCTGTGCTATATTCACAGGATGTAAATTTTCCAAAATACCGCGGGTATACTAACGATTTTGCGAACATATTGAGTTCAGAGGCAGTCAGCACCATCAATTCTATTTGTAACCAGGTAGAGGAGAAGACCACAGCACAGATAGCGTTAGTTACTATTGACACTACCGCACCTTTAACAATTGAAGAGTATGCTGTCAGGCTTTTTGAAAAATGGGGCATAGGATTAAAGGATAAAGATAATGGCGCGCTTATCCTTATGGCTGTAAACGATAAGAAAGTTAGGATTGAAACTGGTTATGGTCTAGAAGGCGCTCTTCCGGATGCTTTTGCAAGTCAGATAATCTATCAGGTTATGGTACCCGTGTTTAAGCAAGGGGATTTTCAGTCCGGTCTTATACGCGGAACGATTGCGGTTGCTGAATCAATAGCAAAAGAGTATAATGTGGAATTATCCTTGGGCGAAGACATGCCCAGAGGCCTTGTGAAAGACAAGAAGAGCCAGGCAGGCAAAGCGCTATTATATCTTATTCTTTTCATTGTAATGTTCGGCATGCGCTCCGGGCTTTTATTCTTCTGGATACTTGGCCCAACAGGTAGAAGAAGAGGTGGCTACTGGTATGGTTCAGGTTCATCCGGTTCCGGCGGCGGCTTTGGCGGCTTTGGTGGCGGCTTTTCCGGTGGTGGCGGCGCTTCAGGGGGATGGTAAATAATTTAAAAGGAGGGTACAAAATGAAACCGATATGGATAGTCTTGATCGTTATAGGTTTAATTATTCTGTTACTAGGTGGCTGGTTTATAGGTGGTTTAAATCGTGTGGTAATTTTAGATGAGAGTGTTAATGCGGCATGGAGTCAGGTTGAGAACCAGCTCCAGAGGCGTAATGACCTTATCCCGAATCTGGTAAGTACGGTCAAGGGTTACGCGACACATGAAAAAGGTCTTTTTACGGAAGTGGCAAGATTACGTAGCCAGTGGGCAAATGCCGATAACAAGCAATCTAAGATGCAGGCAGCAGAGGGGATGGGAGGCGTATTATCAAGACTACTTCTCGTTACTGAAAATTATCCGCAGCTAAAGGCAAACCAGAATTTTTTAAGTTTACAAGCACAGATTGAAGGTACTGAGAACCGTATAGCCGTAGAACGTAACAGGTATAATCGCGCTGTGCAGGTATATAATAGTTATATACGCACTATAACAGGCAGTATATTCGCCACCTTAAGAGGTGTAAATCATCCTGCGGAGTACTTCGAGGTTGACGCGGCAGCGAAAGCAGTGCCTAAAGTAGAGTTTTAAAAGGGTATGAAAAAAATTAATGTAGCGCATATGCATTGGGGCTTTCCGCCTATTATAGGTGGTGTGGAAACACATCTGACTATACTTATGCCTGAACTCGCGAAAAAGGGGCACTCTGTCTCACTCTTAACCGGATCCGCGGAAGGCTGCTCGGATGAATCAGTGTATAGGCGCGCAAAAATCTTTCGTACCCCTATCATGGATCTTAATTGGCTCGGAAAAAGAGGGCTCGTAGGTATTGAGGATGAGTTTGAAAAGGTTTGTGATGACTTTGTAAATAAAGTTAAGCCGGATATTATTCATGCTCATAATATGAATTATTTTAGCAAGCCTCACGCGATTGTGCTAGATTCGCTCTCAAAGAAAAAAGGTATACCACTTATTCTTACCGCGCATAACGCGTGGGACAAGGCCCTTTTTCTTGATCTTACGGCAAACATCAATTGGAGCCACATAATAGCCGTTAGTCATTATATTAAACTTGAGATAATGGGCATAGGTTTTGATGATAAGAAAGTTACGGTTGTTCATCATGGCATTGATACAAAAAGATTTTATCCACCTAAAAAAGGCAAGATACCCGCTAAGTATGAACAATTAAAAGGCAAAAGAATAGTCTTTCATCCCGCCAGGATGGGGCTTGCAAAGGGATGCGATATCAGCGTTAAGGCGATGAAATACGTAAAAGAGGTCATCCCTGATGCCGTACTTGTCCTTGCCGGCACAAAAAATATAATCGACTGGGATGTAAGCCAGCAGAAGGATATCGCTTATATACTTTATCTAATTGATGTCTTTGGGCTTAAAGATAGCACCTTTATCGATGTCTTTTCACTCGATGAGATGGTTACTTTATACTCAATGGCGGATGTCTGTCTTTATCCATCATCCAATTCCGAGCCTTTTGGCCTTACAATGCTTGAATCATTAGCATCTGCTAAACCTATAATAGTAACTAATTCAGGCGGTATGCCCGAGGTCATAAGAGATGGCATAAATGGTTTTGTAGTAAATGTAAGAGATTACGAGGCTCTCGGTTCAAGGATCGCTCAAATACTTCTTAACGACCGATTAAGGGAGAGGCTTGGTTATACGGGAAAAGAGATCGTGGAAAATGGTTTTACTAAGGAGATAATGACAAAAAACACATTAAAGGTCTATGAAAGGGTGCTTAAATAATGCCAAAAATATTTATACTGGATACAAATGTTCTTATTCATAATTCTGACGCGCTCATCTCATTTGCCGATAACGAAGTGGTTCTGCCTATTGAGGTTATTGAGGAGCTTGATGTATTTAAAAAAGACAATGATGAAAAAGGCCGTAACGCGCGAGAGGTTATCAGGATGCTCGATAACCTCCGCAGAAAAGGCAAGCTTGGTAATGGTGTAAAAACAGAAGGCGGCGGAAAGATAAGGATTATCACTAATATTGATCTGTCTGAGGCGAGCGAGCTTGGACTCTCAACAAAAATAGCTGACAACAGAATACTTATGACCGCCTATATCTTGCAGAAAAAACAATCGAGAGTAATTTTTGTGTCAAAGGATATTAATGCTAGAGTCAAGGCTGATGCCATAGGCTTAAGGGCTATGGATTTTGAAAAAGGGAAGGTAAATTTTGATAAGCTATATACGGGATGGAAAAAGACTATCCTTCCAAAGGAGATGATTGACGGTTTTTACGCGAAGAAGATGCTTAAGGTTGAGAATGAAACTGCTTACGAACCTAATGAATTCGCCCTGCTGACTGATAAGGCAGATAAAAAACATACAGCCCTAGCGCGTTATAGCGCTGATAAAAAGAAGCTTGTGCAGATGAAATACGGCGGCAAGGAGATCTGGGGGGTAAGGCCACGCAATAAAGAACAGGTAATGGCACAGGAGCTTCTATGCGATGATAATATACGTTTAGTTACGCTTGTAGGACAGGCAGGAACAGGAAAGACACTCCTTGCTTTAGCGGCGGGTTTACAAAAGGTCTTACAGGACGTGTCATATGACAAGCTTCTTATATCGCGGCCCATAATGCCTTTAGGCAGAGATATCGGTTATCTCCCGGGAACAAAAGAGGAGAAGTTGGAAAACTGGATGGAACCTATATTCGATAATCTTGATTATATTCTTACCATGAACAAGCAGAAACAGCGCGCAAAGTTTAAGACAGCGAAGGATCTTTTAGATACAGGACTTTTACAGTTAGAAGCCCTCACATACATGCGCGGAAGAAGCATACCAAAGCAGTTTATTATTATTGATGAGGCTCAAAATCTGACTCCTCATGAGATAAAGACGGTTATAACAAGGACAGGAAGTTACGCGAAGATGGTTCTTACGGGAGACCCCTACCAGATAGATAACCCATATCTCGATTCCGCGAGTAACGGACTTACCTACTGCGTTGAAAAGATGAAGCACCAGCCCATGTTTGGGCATATGACATTAGTAAGCAGTGAAAGAAGCGCATTGGCATCGATCGCCGCTGAGGTTCTGTAATAGGTACTTTATGCGCAGGCTGTATATTTACAATATTTGAACTCAAATAATAACGGAGAAGACATGAGACTAGATACAAAGTACTTGAATGGGTTTATTTTGAAGAAAGAGCTTGACCCTATAAGGGAAGAGATAAAAGAAGCGCATGATATACTTGAAAAAGGTACGGGTCCGGGAAGTTCTTTTTTAGGATGGTTGCATCTTCCTTCAACTACTTCAAAGGGTTACCTTAAAGAGATAAAAAATATCGCTAAAGACGTAAGGGGTAGTTGCGATGTATTTATTGTCGTAGGCATAGGAGGTTCGTATCTTGGCTCAAGAGCAGCGATGGAATTTTTCGGGGCTAATAACCGTGATGGTTCTACGCCTGAGGTGCTCTTCGCGGGTAATAGTATAGACCCTGATTATTTATCTAACCTGATCTCTAATATCAAAGATAAAGAGATATGCATAAATGTCATATCCAAATCAGGCACTACCATTGAGCCCGCGTCAGCGTTTCGGATACTAAAGAGCCTTATGAAAAAGCGCTATACTGATTCTGAAATTAAAAAACACATAATATGTACCACAACCAAAGGAAAAGGCGCGTTGTATACGATGGCGAAGAAAAATGGCTATAAGTCTCTTTATATACCGGAGGATGTCGGTGGCCGATTTTCGGTCTTAACAGCGGTCGGCCTTCTGCCTATGGCTGTTGCCGGGATAGATATTGATGAGGTAATCAGAGGTGCCGCGGACATTGAAAAAAAATCATCCGTAACAGACATAGATAAGAACATTTCTTATCAATACGCCGCATTGCGTAATCTTTTATACAGAAATGGTAAAAAGATCGAGATAGGCTGCAGCTTTCATGTTTCACTTTTGTCGATGCTAGAATGGTGGAAACAGCTTTTCGCGGAATCAGAAGGAAAAGAAGGCAAGGGGCTTTTTCCGCAGGCAGCGATATTTTCCACAGATCTTCACGCCAATGGACAGCTTATTCAGCAGGGCGAGAGAAATCTCTTTGAGACCTTTATCAGGATTAAGAAAAAAAGCGCTGATTTGAAATTGCCCCGCGAGGACGAAGATATAGACAAGCTTAACTATATAGCCGGCAAAGGCTTAAGTTTTATAAATAAGATGGCATATGAAGGTACGGCCCAGGCCCATGCGGATGGCGGTGTGCCTAATATGGCTTTAATTGTCGACGAACGCTCCGCATTTTGCCTGGGGCAGCTTTTTTATTTTTTTCAGCGTGCTGTAGGGGTATCGGGCTATTTATTAAGGGTTAACCCTTTTGATCAGCCTGGCGTGCAGGCGTATAAAGAGAACATGTTCCGTTTACTTGGTAGGCCATAAATCGGCTATCGGTTTTAGGTTTACGGTTATCGTGACAAACCGGGTACCGAGAACCGAATGTTAAAGATAGCTTAAGTATCCGATATCTATGATAATAAAATCACTCAAATCCTTTCTATTTCTTGTCTTCCTGCTTGTGCTTTCCGGCTGTGCTACAACCTACAATCCAGCTACAGGCAGAAACGAGGTAATCTTTATAAATTCCGCCTCTGAAACAGTAATAGGTAAAGGTGCGGCTGCGCAAATAGCTGAAAAATATAAGCTCATTGAAAAAGGTGATGATCTAGACAGGCTAAATAATATCGGCGATAGAGTAGCCTCAGTCTCAGATCGTGATGACATAGAGTATAGGTTTTATTTAATTGATGATAAGGAGCTCAATGCTTTTACTGTGCCGGGAGGGCATGTCTATATATTTAAGGGTTTATATGACAAGCTTGACGATGATGAGCTTGCCGCTGTAATGGCGCATGAGATAGGCCATGTCGCTGCGCGACACATTGTAAAGAAGATGCAGGCAGGCCTCGGGTATCAGCTTTTATCGACCATAGCCTTAATAGCGTATACAAGTAACGCGGATGAAGATAAGAGAAAGCAGGCAGGTTATGCCGCATATGCCGGGGCAACCGCTTTTAATCTCGTTTCTCTAGGTTACAGCAGGAAAGATGAGTTTCAGGCAGATGAACTTTCTGTAAAATATACGGACAAAGCGGGCTTTGACCCCCAGGGCATGATAGGTGCGCTTAAAAAGTTGGATGACCAGAACAAAAAAGGCGTTTCAGTGCCTTACATCTTAAGATCTCACCCCTATATTGACCAGCGCATAGCGCACATAGAAGAGCTAATAGACGATACTAAGTAATTTAGATGGTTTTGAATATATTTATTAACAAAAAAGACATTAATCCTTGCATTGACCCAGCCTAACTGCTATAATTTTTAATATGAAATTTAAAGCTGCTATATTTGACCTAGACGGAGTAATTGTTGATACTGTTCCATTGCATTTTAACGCTTGGAAGAGGATGTTCAATGATTACGGTAAGAAATTCGATTATAATGATTATAAGCAAAAGGTTGATGGTATACCACGTACTGACGGTTGCCGCGCCATACTAACGGATTTTTCTGATGAAGAGATTTCAGAGGCCAGTGAAAAAAAACAAGGCTATTATATAGAGACTCTGGAAAAAGACGGTGTCAAGATGTACGATACAACGGTATCGCTTATTAAGGATATTATCACCGCGGGTATTCATACAGCGGTTGTATCATCGAGTAAAAACCTACATATGATACTGGAAAAAGTTGGGCTTACAGATAAGTTTGAGGTAAGGCTTAGTGGTAGCGATGTTACTAAAGGTAAGCCTGACCCCCAGATATTCCTTATGGCCGCGGAGAGATTAAATGTTGCCCCCGAGGAGTCTGTTGTCTTTGAGGACGCGACTTTAGGCGTAGAAGGAGCTAAGCGCGCCCATATGTGTTGTGTCGGAATTGACAGAAGCAACAGGCCTGATCTATTTAAAAAAGCCGATATAGTTGTAAACGACCTAGGCGAGATAGACCTTCCGCGCCTGCAATCCTTATTCCCTTAAATAATATATGAAAACTTTTTTTAAAGACATACTTTCAGCAGAAGAATGGCTTATACATGAAAGGGGCTTTGATGCCTCTAAGATGCAGCAGTATGAAAGCCTTTTTACTCTTGGAAACGGTTATATGGGTTCTAGGGGGATACTAGAAGAGATTCCCTATGATTCCGCGCCGGGTACATATATCGCCGGGGTCTTTGATAAGTCTATTTCACAAGTATCAGAGATTGTAAACGTGCCGAATCCCATTGATCTGCGTGTAATTGCTGAAGGTGAGAAGATAGATATTAAGGGTATGTATCTGCATCATCACAACCGGATACTTGATATGAAAAACGGCTTGTTGTTTCGCCATACAATATTAGCCAACAGCAGAAAAGAGAGATTTGACTACAAGTCTCTTCGTTTTGTATCAAGCGATCATCGACAGCTTGGCGCTATGAGAATCTGGATAACCCCGCTTGACGCAAAGACAATATTGACTGTTCAGGATAATATAAATACATCTGTTCGCAATAAAGGAGTTCTTACAGAAGGCAGAAAAAAACATTTTCAGGTTAGCGAAGTCAGGAGCGAAAAATCGATAAACTACCTTTGCGCAAAGACGCAGGATACATCCATACTGCTTGCCTGCGCGACTCATCTTAGCGTTGCGTATGGCGAAAGAGAATATTCCGCACCGGATCAATCATTTGATATACGTCTTAAAAAGGGCGAGACCTTGACCCTAACAAAGACTTTTTACGGGCGGACTTCTCGTCACCTTAGTTACAGACTTTTAAGAGACAAGACTACAAAATCTATTAAAAAATATGCCAGGCTTGGTTTTGACAGGTTGCTTAAGAGACAGGCCAAGATATTCTCAGGGTTGTGGCAATCTTCCGATATAAAGATATCCGGTGATACCGTTGCGCAGAAGACGCTGAGATTCAATATTTATCATATGCTTATAGCTGGAAGCACCTATGACAGCGATATCAGCATAGGTGCCAGGGCATTGACCGGCGAGGGATATAGAGGACATGTTTTTTGGGATACTGAGATATTCTTGATGCCGTTTTATACCTATATGTATCCGGATATTGCCAGGAACTTTTTAATATACAGGTACAACAGGCTCGATGCTGCTAGAAAGATCGCGAAAGCAAAAAAATTTAAAGGCGTACTTTTCCCATGGGAAAGCGCGGATACGGGTGAGGATGAGACCCCGCATTGGCACAAGGATCTTGACGGAACCATTATTGAGATTAGAACTCAGGATTACGAGCATCACATAGTCGCTGATGTGGCTTTTGGGCTGTGGCAGTATTACACAGTAACCGGTGATAACAAATTTATGAGCCGATACGGAGCTGAGATGCTATTTGAAACAGCTCGTTTCTGGGCATCAAGGGTAACGAAGAATAAGAAAAAAGATAGGTTTGAGATACATGGTGTGATGGGACCTGATGAATTTCATCCAAATGTTAATAATAACGCTTATACGAATGGCATGGCGCAATTTAATCTAAAGATCGCGGCGGAGTTCTATTCTCATTTTGCTAAGAAATACCCCGTTAGGTTTAAGGCGGTATCGGCTAAGATCGGCTTAAAGCCAAGCGAGCGCGAAAAATGGGCAGGAATCGCTTTGAAGCTATATATTCCTCTTAACAGTGAGAATAATGTTATTGAGGAGTTTGATGGATATTTTAGGAAAAAGGATATACCGATAAGAACATACGATAAGTATTTAATGCCCGAGTTTCCGCCGAATGTTCCTCTTTCAAAGGTCGTGCAGACCCAGCTTGTCAAGCAGCTTGATTCCTGCATGTTGCTTTATCTTATTCCCGATAAATTTGATAGCAAGACATTTGATGCTACATATGATTATTATGAAAAGAGGACAGTGCATAAATCTTCTTTAAGCCCTTCTATAAATGCGATTATAAGTCTAAGAGCAGGTGATCCGGAAAAGGCTTATCAATATTTTCTTTATTCTCTTGGCGCGGATCTCAAGATGAACCAGTCCAATGTCGCTGAAGGTGTACACGCCGCGTCATTAGGTGGTTCATGGCAGGCTGTTGTTAATGGTTTTGGCGGAGTTAGGATCAAGGATGGATATTTAAGTTTTCAACCTCAGTTGTCTGGGTACTGGCACAATCTTGAGTTCTGTTTGAATTGGCACGGAGAACAGCTTTGCGTAAAGATGGATCATAAAAAAATATCAATAGGGATTAAAAGCAAAAAAAAGAACAGGCCTGTTAAAATAAAGGTTTTTGACAGCATGTATACGGTAGTTCCGGGTAAGGATATAGTAGTTTTTAAGAGGCTAAAATAGAGGTGTCGATGCTTAGAGCCGTTACGTCAGCCCAGATGAAAAAGATAGATAAGTTCACCATAGAGCATGGAGGTGTTCCATCTGTAATACTTATGGAAAGGGCGGGCAGAGAAGTAGCTAAAGAGGTGTTAAGCCTGGCAAGAGCCCTTAAAAATAAAAAAAAACAGGTATCGGTTGCGATCTTCTGCGGCAAAGGCAATAACGGCGGTGACGGGCTTGTCTGCGCACGGTATCTATTAAGCAAGGGGATAGACTTAAAAATTTATTTATCTTGCTCTTCTGACCAGTTAACAGGTGGGCCTTTTTTTAATGCTCAAGCGCTTAAAAATCAGGGCGTTGCAATCAACGAGGTTAAGACCATACACAGCCTTAGGCGCCTGAAAAAAATATTTGACGCGAATATCATTGTTGACAGCATATTCGGTATAGGGTTTCAGGGAACGGCTAACAATTTTTATGAAGAGATGATAGAATTTTTAAATAGTTGGAAAGCGCACATTATCTCCGTTGACGTTCCTTCAGGTCTTGACGCTACAACAGGTATAGCCAGGGCGGCGGCAATAATAGCGGATAAGACCGTTACATTTGGGTTTACAAAAAAAGGTTTTAATAAAAATGACGGTCCTGTATATTGCGGTAAGGTCAATGTTGTAGATATAGGTTTAAAAGCCCGCGTAAAATAAAAAAAGCTTAACTAGTATTTTTAGATTCACGATTTTTAGTTTTTAGGTATTTAAAAAATTAAGTAATCATAAGGAGGTTTTTATGGATGCGATTAAGGTTACTCAACCCAGTGAAGAAGAACTTATCGAGTTGAACATAAGTTCATGGAACCCCTGGGAATGCGAAGAGTCTGCGTTTGATTGGCAGTATGATCAGGAGGAATGGTGCTACCTCTTTGATGGCAAGGCTACCATAGAGCCGAAGACAGGTGAGAAGGTAGAGATAAAAAAAGGTGATCTGGTAAAATTCTCAAAAGGCTTAAGGTGCAAATGGAACGTAAGCGATAAGGTCCGCAAGGTATATATTTTTCTGTAAAACGGGAATAATTTCTCCTTATATGTGTTATAGATGTAAGGAGGGTATGATATGAGATACGAGTGCCAGATTTGCAAAAAGATAGTTCAGGAAAAGCCACCCGAATGGTGCCCTGACTGTGGCGGCCACAGAATTATATTTAAGCGGATTATTTCAAATAGAAGAGCATTTGATATCGCTTCATAAATATTTAAGACATTTAACCGATATCACACGTTAGCCTTAAAAGCCTGTTTTAAAAAACAGGCTTTTTTTGCACTCACATAAGGAGGCGTCATGGCAACAGTTATGTTGTATATAGCATTAGGGTTATTAGCAGGTATATGCAGTGGTTTTTTTGGAATAGGTGGCGCTATAATAATCATACCGGCGCTCGTTCTATTAAGCGGTTTTACTCAACACCAGGCACAGGGCACAACACTTGCCCTTATGGTATTACCGATAGGGCTTCTGGCCGCTATGAGATATTACCAAGACGGCAATGTCAATGTAAAGGTTGCCTTGTTGATATGTTCTGGTTTTTTTGTGGGTGGGTTCCTGGGGGCACAATTCGCCGGTTCCGTGTCTGAGCCTTTACTTAAAAAGATATTTGCTGGCTTACTTATGCTCATAAGCCTTAAGATGTTTTTTTAAAATTCTATTTGAATAGATTAATATTTTATGCAATAATGCTTACTTGGAGGTAAGAAAAAATGAAAAGCAAAGACGCACGTAGAAAAACTATTATAAAAAAAATAGAGCACGAGATGAAGAAGGATAAAGCGAATCCGCAGAGAGTATCCAATTGGCTTAAGGTTATGGAATCCAAGAGAAAGGTCTTTACCCTTGAAGACGAGATAGACAAGATTACAAGGGCCCTTAAATCCAAGAAGTAGATTATCTTCCCGCATCATGCTAAATAGTAGCCCGCCTTTTAAAAATGAGCATATTCATAATTCGATAGGGTTTTTCACAAATAATATGAACAGGATAAAAAAAGAAAAAACAATCCTTTTAATCAAGAGGCTTAAAAAGGCTTATCCCGATAAGGTATTGGTATCACTATCGCATAAGACCGCATTTCAACTTCTTGTAGCCACTATACTTTCTGCTCAATGTACGGATGTGGTAGCAAACAGGGTAACAGCCTACCTGTTTAAGAAATATAAAAATGCTAAAGGTTTTGCCTCTGCTAATCTTTTAGTGCTTGAAAAAGAAGTATATGCAACCGGTTTCTACAAAACAAAGGCTAAGCATATAATAGCAGCGTCAAAGAAAATAGTTAGTTGTTTTAATGGCAGGGTTCCGGATTCAATGGAAAAGCTTATCACGCTCGATGGCGTAGGACGCAAGACAGCCAATATCATACTGTCTGTAGCGTTTAAGAAGAGAGAAGGTATAGCGGTCGATACGCATGTTAAGAGGCTTTCCAATCGTTTCGGCTTAACAGAAAGTAGTGACCCCATAGTGATTGAGCAAGATCTTTTAAAGATCATACCTTTTCGTTATTGGCTGGAATTTAATCATATCCTGGTAACCCACGGCAGGAGGATATGCAGGGCAAGGAAACCACTGTGTGGTAGCTGCGTTATCAACGGATTCTGTCCGTCAAGGCAAGGGTAGCCATGTTGCATAAAGCTGAATTTTATAAAAGCATAGGGCATAAATCAGTTAAATGTTTTTTGTGTGGCCATAATTGCGTAATCTCTTTAGGTCAATTTGGCTTTTGTAACCTTCGTAAAAATATAGATGGCCATTTGCAGACATATACGTACGCAGAGGTGATAGCCTCTAATGTGGACCCTATCGAAAAAAAACCCTTATATCATTTTTTACCCGGGAGCAACGCTTTTTCTATCGCAACGCCCGGTTGCAACTTTAGATGTGATTTTTGTCAGAACTGGCAAATATCTCAGGTAGATACCCTTAAAGACACCCCTATAAAAAGCGTTACTCCTGATAAGATTGTAAATCAGGCCCTTGATGCCGGATGTCAATCGATAGCATATACATATACAGAGCCTACAATCTTTTTTGAATATGCTTATGATACAGCACGTATAGCTAAAGAGAATGGCCTATATAATCTATTTGTCACAAATGGTTATATGAGTCGCGAAGCGATCGATAAGATATATCCGTATCTTGATGGCGCGAATATTGATCTCAAGTCGTTTAGTGATGATTTCTATAAAAAGAGATGCAAGGCGAGGCTTGAACCTGTTCTTGACGCGATTAGATATATGAAGAAGTTGGGTATATGGGTTGAGGTGACTACCCTGGTTATACCGGGGCTCAATGATTCTGATCAAGAGCTAAGAAAAATAGCGGATTTTATAGCAACTGTGGGATGTGAGATACCATGGCACATAAGTAGATTTCATCCTGATTATATGCATACAGATAGCAAGCCCACCCCAATAGAGACGCTTCATAGAACAGCCAATATCGGCAGGGATGCAGGCCTCTGCTATATCTATGTTGGCAACATTTCTCAGGAGTCGCCTACATTATGCTGTCAATGCGGCCATTTACTTATTAAACGAGAATACCCAGCTGTTAAGATGAGCGGTCTAAATGGTAAGAAATGCGAAAAGTGCGACACACCCCTTGATGGAGTATTCTAATTCTCTGCGGCTTAATATTCAGGTTTACAAGAATCTTACAAGAATGCGCAATGTTTAAAATGTAAAGTTGGTGCTATGCTTGACGATAGGTGCTGTGAAGATTGTAATTTAAAGTGCAACAAGTAGGAGCAAAAAAATAAAGCTCCACAGATCCGAAAAAATCTGTTATTTTGTAAGTACAGACAAACAAAAAAACAGGAGGATCTAATGGAGCTAAGTAAT
>Ga0222697_1000087_pt1 | contig 45811 bp, 38 predicted proteins | sample AntAcemetage1402_FD_179835 | JGI IMG/M metagenome (GOLD analysis project Ga0222697, IMG submission 179835) | Saline water microbial communities from Ace Lake, Antarctica - #1402 | ecosystem: Environmental > Aquatic > Non-marine Saline and Alkaline > Saline | place: Antarctica: Ace Lake... | reverse complement strand
GTAGGGGACAGTTCTGCCACCGTGCACATTGGGCGGACCTCTGAAATTGCCCACGAAGTACCTCCTTGCGGAAGACTTGCTCGCGCAACCATCGCTAGTTGTTGCGAACAGGACCACATACGCGTGAGTGGCACGCGCAACCGCTGCCAAACAAGATTGCCTAGCAGATAATGACGCTGGGTAGAACAGAACTGGCTGTTGCGCAAAGACCTATCAGGTCGACGATGAGCGCAACTGACAACCTCCTATCCTACACAGCTGGGGTGGGGAGAAAAAAAGTAGGCAGGGAAGCTCGGATTACAATCCGAACGAAGGGGGCATCCACTTCCCTGCCATGGGGAAAATTAAGACAGAAGGGTAAAAATCTTCCTCTTTTCCATTTCTGTTATCGAAAGAAAAAAAGGAGAAGAGTTTCACCCTTCTGCATCACAAAAAATCGTATTATCAAAGATCTTTGTATTTATTTAACGAATTTACACCATACTCCTTTACTAAATATTTGTCAAGCGTTTTTTTAAACACATCTACTATTTTTTACTAATATTAGGTATTTTTTTTAAACAAAACAATCAAAATTCCTATATATATTGCACTTATCATCATTCCTGAATATAAAGACCAAAAATAATGGTCAAAAGTGACTAGAACTATTATTGGGACTAAAACTGTAATTGACGGGATTGCCACAGTCGTGAATACACTCCCTCCCTCCACTTCGGCGGGCAGGCGCAATGACAAACAGATGAACAACGCAATCAGTAACACACCAACTACTCCTAATTCAGAAAAAATAAGTAATCCAACATTATGTACTGGCTGATAAAAATATGATGGCTGTGAATTATCTAAATCTTGATGCACTGCTAAACCATAGATCCCTATTCCCACACCAAGCATGGGATATTTTTTTATAATCTCCCAAGACTGGCTAAACCCTGCAACACGTTCTGTATTAGACATAACTTCTAAACGGCTATTTGAGCGTAGCCGTTCAATAAATGGATCGGGATATAGGGCGATGAATGTTGTTGCAAATAATATGCCAACTACAAATAATTTTAAAAATAATTTTTTCTGACCAATGAGAAAGAGGTATGAGGTTTGAATTACGAGGTACGAGATTGTGGCTAGCCATGCTGATCTGGAAAAAGTTACTAATAATCCAATCAAAATAATCGCAAAAGGAATATAGAGCAACTCTTTGTACTTTGTACTTTGTATTTTGTACTTTTCAATAAGAACAACTATTCCTAATACCAACCAGGCGCCCAAAATATTCGGATGAGGGAAGGAGCCATAGGCACGTAACCATCTTCCATTGGCAGTTTCTATAACAGACGTACCAAGTATGCCTGCATTCTGAGATGCCATTCCAAAAAAAGTTGACCCAGGCACCATCTGTAAACGAAATTCTATAAAAGCCAAAATCGCCTGCACGGTTGCAGATAGGATAATAGCCCAACTTAATTTTTTAAAACTGATTGCACCAGAAGAAATTACAATCAAAAGAACAATAGCCTGAATAAGAACTGCCCAGTGTTCTAAAGCAACTGATTTGTCTATGGACCACAATATTGATAAACCAGACCAAGCAACTAATAATATTAGAGCACCCAAAGGAGAATATAATTTATTTGAGTTGAATTTAGGACGAGTTTGTCTAATATATATGGCACCTTTTGCAACCAAAGCAATTAAAACAATAAATAACAAAATTTCTGTTAAATACAAAGATTGGGTTCCATATTCCCAATATCCTTTATTAATTTCACCAGGAACTAAAATCCATCGTGCTTGGTATGGGATTAGAAATACGAACAACAGTGTGCCGTATTTTATGGTTTTGTTTAGTATATTCATATTTAGAAACGTCATTGCGAGAAGGCGCAAGCCGACGAAGCAATCCCGTCACCAACGCATAATGCGTTAAGGACGGGATTGCCGCGGTCGCGAATACACTCCCTCGCAATGACATTAAGAAATCGCTCTCTCATACCTCTTTACAAATTCCTCCAAATGTTCTAAACGCCTATCGTTTACATGAAATTTTAGAAGACCTTCCTCAACCCGAACACGAGTATCGCAATTTATAAGCTTACGTATAGAATAAGGAAAATATTGCTTTTGAAAATTGCGGGCTAAAAATGTAAAAGGAAATAATAAAAATTCTAAAATTTTCTTAAAAAAAGAATGTCTTTTTATTATACGAGTATTATGAGGAATAACTTGTTTAGAATATGGCAAATATCTTTTTATCCAAGAATAATTTTCTTTCCAAAATTTATTATAATATAAATTATAATCATATAAAGGATAAAAATTCGTTACCCAATTTACAAAATCAATATCCTTATCTGCTATCCTTAAATTTTTAAGATTAAGATGATCCTCATCAATAAAAAAACTTAAACAAAATTTATTTTTGTGCTTGCCTGCTTTTGGGCGCAAATTAAATAAAGAAAGAATCATTAAACAAAAAACCCTTGCCCACCACACACCTCCTTTTTTTGTAATAATAACCAAATCAATATCGCTGCTATCTTTTGTATTATTATATGAGATTGAATTACATGCTAAAATTGCCCGCACAAAAGGAACATGCGAAAGTAAATGCACAATTTTTTTGGCTTTATCATATTTATTTTTTGCTAACACATACCTTGTTAACCTTATCTTAACTATTCTGTCTCTACCGCACAAAAAGAAAAATCCATCTTTTTCTCGTATTTTATCTTTTAATGCTATGCCCAACATAGAATCCTTAATATCGCATAAATTATAAGTTTTAAGGTCGCAACTCTGCTGTGGTTTAATTCGCAATAAATTCCTATGGATTTCAACCAAAGTTAAAGGATAATCAAAAATATCGTAATACACGATTGTAGATAGGATAAGTTGATCTAGATTAGACATAAAATCTTCTCTCTCTCTTGTCTGGACCGCAGACTTTCGCAGATTACTCAGATTCCACTGATTAAGAGGGAAAAGCAATTAATCAATATTGATTCTGTTGTCACGTAGATTATTATTCAACCCAATCTTAATCTGTGGAATCTGAGAAATCAGTATTAATCTGCGGTCCAGGCTTACTGTTTATAAAACGCTTAAATTCTAAACTTTTTGCGCCAAAATTTATTAATAACCCTATTTCTAAACCATATGCTTCTAAATAGTTTATTATCTGCGCTTTGTGAGAATCATCTGTTTGTGTTAATGCTTTTAATTCTACCATAACCTTCTGTTCTACCAAAAAATCAGCCCGCCTGGTTCCGACGGGAAAATTTCTATATAAAATTTCCATTTCTTTTTCTCTCTCAAAATTTAAATCTTGATCTCGCATTTCAAGAGCTAAGGCTCTCTGATAAATAACTTCCTGAAACCCATTCCCAAGAACGCGATGCACACTCATGGCGCATCCAATAATTCGGCGAGTGATATCACTATGCTTATATTCACCCATATTGTCTGGACCGCAGATTAATCTGATTTCACTGATTACACAGATTATTTTACCACACATTCTACTAATCAATAGAATCTGCAGTAGCCCTCTCTTTTTCCTCTTAATCTGTGAAATAAACGTAATCTGGGTCAATCTGTGGTCCTCCCTCGTTTTAATCAGCGTCATCTGAGAAATCAGCGACAATCTGTGGTCAAGACATGTTTCAAATACTGCCCTGTATAGCTTCTTTTTTCTTTAGCTACATCTTTTGGAGTTCCAACTGCAATAACTTCTCCTCCTTTATCCCCTCCTTCGGGCCCAAGATCAATAATCCAATCACATGATTTAATAACATCTAAATTATGTTCAATAATTAAAACAGTGTTTCCCTTGTCTACTAGTTTATTCAAAACATGAAGCAAACGATCTACATCCTCAAAATGTAATCCTGTTGTTGGCTCATCTAAAATATACAATGTCTTACCAGTTGCTCTGCGAGAAAGTTCTGTTGCCAACTTGATTCTTTGCGCTTCACCACCTGATAAAGTTGTTGCGCTTTGCCCAAGATGAATATACCCAAGCCCAACCTCATTTAAGGTTTCTAATTTATTTCTTATTGAAGGAATATTTTTGAAAAATTTTGATGCCTCTTCAACTGTCATCTCTAAAATATCTGAAATTGTTTTTTCTTTATAATGAATCTCAAGAACTTGCAGATTGTATCTTTTGCCATGGCATTCTTCGCAATCAACATAAACATCTGGCAAAAAATTCATTTCAATTCTCTTTACTCCATCACCTTCACAGGCCTCGCATCTTCCGCCTCGGACATTAAAGCTAAAATGCCCTGCCTTGTATCCACGAATTTTCGATTCTGGCAATTCGGTAAATAAATCCCGAATTGGAGTAAACAAACCAGTATATGTTGCAGGGTTAGAACGAGGTGTTCGGCCAATTGGGGACTGATTAATATCAATTACTTTGTCGATATTTTCTAATCCTTTAATTTGTTTATATGAGCCTGGCCTGTCTTTTGACCTATAAAAATGCTGCAGTAAATGCTTTGCTAAAATATCTGTCATTAATGTCGATTTTCCACTTCCTGAAACACCTGTTATAGCAACTAATTTTCCAAGAGGAATATCAACATTAACATTCTTTAAATTAAATTCATTTGCGCCGAGAATAGAAATCGAGTTTCCATTTCCTTTTCTGTATGATTTTGGAGATTTAATAGATTTTTTACCAGAAAGATATTGACCTGTTATTGATTTAGTATTTTTTTTGATTTGCTCTGGTTTTCCTTGGGCCACAATCTCTCCGCCATGCTCGCCCGCTCCTGGCCCAATATCAACAACCCAATCCGAAGAAAGAATTGTTTCTTCGTCGTGCTCAACTACAATTACAGTATTAGATAAATCACGTAAATCTTTTAATGTCTTAATTAATCGCGCATTATCCCTTTGGTGTAAACCAATTGAAGGTTCGTCTAAAATATATAAAACTCCGGTTAAAGCAGAACCAATTTGCGTTGCTAAACGAATTCTTTGGGCTTCTCCACCAGAAAGAGTATGTGCTGCGCGGTTCAATGTTAAATAATTTAAACCAACATTCTGTAAAAACTCTAAACGCGCAATAATTTCTTTAAAAACAAGTTTTGCTATCTTCATTTGCGATTCAGTTAACACGCCCTTACTAGCTGCCAAGAATTTAAAATGTTTTAAAGAATCATCAATTGAAATATTTGTTACTTGTGCAATATTCTTATCGGCAACAGTAACCGCGAGAGCCTCGTCTTTTAATCGCCTACCTTCGCAAGAAGGACATATTTTAACTCGCATATAGGTTTCGATTTCCCTACGAATATAATCGGAGTCAGTTTCTTTATATCTGCGCATTAAATTACTTGCCACGCCTTCGAATTTAGTTTCAAATTCTTTTATCTTGCCTTGAGCTTCGGGATTATTTACACAATATTCCTTATTGCCTGTTCCATTTATAATAATATCTATTGCAAATTTTGGTAAATCTTTAACTGCAGTATTAATAGAAAAACCATTATCTTTTGCAACTGCCTCAAGAATCCTAAAATACCATCCTTGAAAAGATGCTGTACGCGACCAAGGCCTTATTGCGCCCTCTGCAATTGAAAGTTTTTTATTTGGGACAACAAGTTCTGTATCAACTTCCAGTTTTGTTCCGATTCCAGCACACTCTAAGCACGCGCCATGAGGCGAGTTAAATGAAAAATTTCGCGGTTCAAGCAAAGGTAAATTCACATTGCATTCTGCACATGCAAGATGTTGGGAATACAAAATATTAATATTTTTTTTAACTTCATTAATAATAACCAACCCATCGCCTAGCTCTAAAGCAGTTTCTAAAGAATCGGCAAGCCGACTTTTGTCATCCACAGACATATTTTGTTTTACAATCAAACGATCGACAACAACTTCAATTGTATGCTTTATTTTTTTATCAATATTCTTATCCTGAGCCTCTTCAATTGAAATTACTTCATTATCAAGCCGAACTCGAGCATATCCTGCGCGAATTAATTCATGAAACACATGTTTGTGCTCGCCTTTTTGATCGCGAATAAGAGGCGAAAGAATTGCTATCTTTGTTTCGTTTGGTAATTTTTGAATCTGCCTAATAATTTGCTGTTTGCTTTGCTTGGAAACAACTTTGCCACATTTTGGGCAATGTGGAATTCCAACCCTAGCATATAAAACACGTAGATAATCGTATACTTCGGTTACTGTTCCAACTGTTGAGCGAGGATTATGCGATGCTGATTTCTGGTCGATTGAAATTGCAGGAGACAGGCCATCAATCCTATCCACATCTGGCTTATCCATTAAACCTAAAAACTGCCTAGCATAGGCAGATAAAGATTCTACATAACGCCTTTGGCCTTCCGCGTAAATAGTATCAAACGCTAAGGATGATTTCCCACTTCCCGAAAGCCCTGTTATTACAACAAACTTATTTCGAGGCAAATCCAAGGATATATTTTTTAAATTGTGAACTCTTGCTCCTTTTACTGATATAACATCAGTGTTGGATTTTTTTGGCATAATTTGTAGTTTTAAACAACGAATAGTATACATAGATTTTGCATTTAAATCAAGCTTGGCTAGTAAAAAAAACCCCCACTCCGAAAAGCGGGGGGTGCGAGCCTGCTATATGTTAATGCAGGTCGCGGATACTTGTCTATCAGGCCTTCCTCTCTTCGATAAGAGTGCGGCGTATTGCATGCACCTTGGCCTGCAAATGAACAGGCTTGAGGCCCTCCTGAACAGCCAAACAAATGAAGCTGAGAGGAAGCGCAGTTGCAGGAATGGAGCGCTCTGTTAGGCTCCCGTTAAACACTGCTTCCATCTTAGGGAAGTAGTACCAGAACCCGGTGGGGTTTCCCTCGGAGCAGAGCACGGTCTCATCTAGAACCCGAGGATTGCCCGCCCTATCTAAATCCCTTCGGGCAAACTGCTCCGCGATACTGAGTATGCGCGCGACACCGCACATTTGCAGACCTCTGTCCTTGTTGGAAAAAATCTGCACATTGCCACGCGTCTCCTTCTTGACTACGATCGTAGCACCCTTGTTGAGTGCCACAATGTGCGACTTGGGGTTGTCGGTCTCGATAGTCGCAATAGTCACCATGACGCCACTGGGCAAGCACACCTCTTTGAACAAAACATCCTCAACTTCCCTCTCTGCTAACTTGAACCACTGACGATTCACGTTTTCTGAACGAATCACTTCTGCGTACCAGCTCGTGGCCGTTTCTTGGCCGTCGAGCTCGCAGATCGCCTCGCGTATGGCATCAATCCTGAAATCTCTACTGCAACACCTCTGGCGCACCTTGGCGCGAAGGCCTTGAATTGACCAACGCATGACCCGTTCGGCCTCATTTGGGCACATGCGATACATCCGCTTCATAGTGCCCCCAATAGTGCTATGGTCGCCAGAACCCTTGTCATCGTCCCGAAAGACGTACTTCAGCATACGCCCAATCGAGGGTGAATCCGGTAGCCCCAACTCTTGGGCAACCAGCGTAGCGCAGCACTCATCCTCCTTTCTGGGTTGGTCACCATTCGGATGCTCATCAAAGAAACATCCAGGAATAGCCAGTTGCAACGTATGGTCTGGAGCATGACGGTCAAGGAAATCCTTGTCCGCACACTCCTCAACCAACATGATTGCTGCTGCCTCGTCAATGTGAGGCTCGTCGTGTGTTTGGATCAACACATCCCTTTCGCACACACGAACTGTCATCTCAAACATGGAGCACCCCCTATGAGAAAAAGTGGACTATCGGAAAAACTCGCAATATATCCTCGTTGGTATTCTTCGCAGAAACTATCAATGAACAACAAAATATCATAACATATATACAGAACAATGTCAATAATAAATATAATTTTACACCGCTATTATTAGCTAAAAATCATATGCTATACTAATTTTATGGATACTAAACTAGAAAAACAAATCAAATTACTACCAAAAACACCTGGTATCTATAAATTCCTAAATAAAAAAGGAGTTATTTTGTATGTCGGAAAAGCAAATAATCTTAAATCGCGTGTTCAGTCATACTTCACCCACCTTCGCCAAGGCTACGGCGGGCAAAAAAAACAAACAGACCTCTCGGGCGCCAAATTAGACATGATAAATCAAATCCATAAAATTGAAACAAAATTAACCGATAACGAAACAGAAGCATTGGTTTTGGAAGCAATGAACATAAAAAAACATAAACCAAAATATAATATTACTCTTAAAGATGATAAAGATTATAATTTTGTAAAGATTGATTACACTTTTGAATATCCAACTGTAACTACAATACGCAGACCTAAAATTGATAACAAAAAATCAAAAATTAAATATTTTGGACCATTCACGTCAGGATTTGCTTTGCAAGAAAACTTACAACTGCTGCGAAGAATTTTTCCGCACCACAAAAAGAATAAAAATCTAACAAAATTTGAAAAAGACCTTTTGCAAAAACGATCTATTGGCCCTATCCCTCAAACTCAGGAAGAGTATTTGGATATGATTAAAAAATTAGCCAAAGTAATTGATGGGCAAACAAGCAAAGTTAAGCAAGAGCTTAAAAAAAGGATGCAAAGATTATCAAAAGGAAAACAATTTGAAATAGCTGCAAAAGTACGCAACCAAATTAAATGGCTTGAAATTTTTTCTATAAAACAAAAAATTGTCACATCTAAGGAATATGCTGACCAATCTATTTCTTCTGGAAATCGTGAAGATGCATTAGACGCGTCTCTTGAAGACCTCAAGCGTGTACTCAAACTAAAAAATATTCCACATCGAATAGAAGGCTATGACATATCAAACATCCAAGGCCAATTCTCTGTTGGCTCAATGGTTGTTTTTACAGATGGCAGACCAGACAAAAATGAATATCGCAAATTCAAGATAAAAACTATAAAAGGATCAGATGACTTTGCTAGTTTGGCTGAGGTTTTAAAACGTAGGTTTAAACATAACAACTGGCAAACTCCAGACCTAGTTCTTTTAGATGGCGGAAAAGGCCAACTCTCTGCTATAATAAAAACTAACAACCAATTACCAATTACTGATAACCAAATAATTGCCATCGCAAAAAAGCACGAGGAAATTTTCCAAGGCAAGAATATTAAAAAAATAAAACTAGATTCTAAATCCCAAGCATCATATCTTTTGCAACGCATTCGTGATGAAGCCCATAGATTTGCGCAAAAATATTATCATACATTGCATTCAAAATCATATGCAAAAAACAAAATCGGAAAAAAGAGAACAAAAAAAGAAAAATCAAAATAAAATGAAAGTTACAGGAACAAGCGTAAAAAACTTACGTAAGATTCAACTTCAGAAAAAAACTTAAATTTATGCAACCAACATTTGTATTTGATTTTGATAGCACAGTCGTAGGAGTGGAAACTTTAGAATTGCTCGCAGAAATAACTTTAAGCAGCAAAGACAATAAAGACCAAATTCTAAAACAGATTCAAGAAATAACAAATCAAGGAATGGAAGGCAAAATTACTTTTGATGAATCGCTCTCAAAAAGAATAAAACTATTTCAAGCAACTAGAAATGACATAGAAAAAGCTGCAAAGCAAATTAAAAGCACTATATCCCCTAGCATACAAAAAAATGTTGATTTTTTTATACAAAATTCTAATCGAATAATTATCATTTCCGGAAGTTTTAAAAAACTTATTTTAGAAACAACTAGACTACTTGGAATCGCAGACAAAAATGTATTTGCCAATACTTTTAAATTCGATAAAAAGGATAATATAATTGGAATTGATGAATTAAACCCTTTATCTAAGGATAATGGAAAAGTTAATCAAATAAAATTACTAAATATAAAAACTCCAATATATGCTATTGGAGATGGGTATTCTGATTATCAAATAAAAAAATCTGGCCTAGCAACCAAATTTTTTGCTTATACAGAACATGCCAAAAGAGATAAAGTTATAAAAGAAGCTGACATTGTTGTAAAAAACTTTGATGAATTTTTAAACTATATTAAAACCTGAGACACTATATCATCAACACTTGCATTCTTCTTAACCCCAAAAATTTCAACAACTTGATTTTTTATAGCCATTTTCATTGAATCCACAAAATCAATTTCCTCATCAAAATGAGTAATTGCGTTTTCTAGATACAAAATTGACTCTGCAGCCATAGTAATGCCAAGCGGTATAGATAGATTGCCCTGCCAGCCACGCTCTAAAATATCCCATAAGCTCTCTGAAAGAGAACTTATTTTATTTTTAGATAATATTAATCCGCTCTCCCCTGATATTTGATGTCCTGAAACTTCATAATGAAGATTTAATAAAATCTTCCCAGCTAATTCTTGTCTTTTCATCAATATAAAATAAATTAAAGCAATAAATTTTTTTCTATCAATTGGCTCTAAAAACCCTGTTTCTAAAAAGTGGTTAAAAACAATGTTATTTTTTTCTACTACCTGCCAATTAGAAAGCTGGGGTCGCAATAAAAATGTTCCTGCAATTGCATATTGTTTTACCATTGCTTCCAAAGCATAACGAACAACATATTTACGCGCGACTCCGGCCTTACCGCTTCCTTCGCGTATATCATGAAAATCATTAAGCTTGTGCCATCTTTGAGTTAAAATATTTTTATTTGTATGGTCCCAAATTACTTCTGGAATTATTGCTTTTTTATTATCTTCGAAATTAGCTTGTAAAATTTCGACTTTACCCGCAACTTGGGTTAAATCCAAAAGTCCTAAAGCCCTAATTTCTAATTCTTCCCAAACTTGCTTATAAAGCATTTCTTTTTGCTTATCCAAATTCGGCAGAATCCAATTCATAATCCATTTTATGTTTTCTAGATTCTCATTTAATAATTTTATCTCTTTAGGATTGCTAATGGTTACAAGAACTCTTCTGCCATCATCTAAAATTGCTTTATAAGTCGCACTAGTAAGATTAATTCGATGTTCATCAAAATCTATTTCTATAAATATTTTTGATGTTTTTTTACCAAATTCCTTTTGAATTATGTTACCAACTTCTCTTGCGCTTAAAGATTTGCAAGTGTGCTTAAGATTTAAAAGTGTATTTTGATATTGAATAGGAACAATATCACTTCTACTTGCAATAATGCGCGCTAGCTCAACAAATCCTGGGCCTAGTTCATCTAATAAACGCGCAAGAGCCTGAGCATCGGGCATGGTATCTGTTAATGAATTATATTTACAAAATTTAAAATACGAAAGCAGATGAACAAGATTATGTTCATGCAAAATATTGCCAAATCCAGATTCTGCAATCTTATTGGCAACTTTTTTTAAATTAGATTTTTTTGTTTTTTGCATAAGATTAATCATGCAATATGAGATGATTTTTTATTTCTTGCGCCAAAGATAAATCTTTTAATTTTTTTGGCTTATGATCAAAAACATCAAATCCTTCTTCATCGTATCGTGGAATAAGATGCCAATGAACTTGATTAGCTTCATCCATATATAAAAGATAAACTTTTTTTATTTTTAAAGCATGTAACATTGCAGTTCGAATTTGATCAACCTTATCCATTAGATAATCATAATGACTATCAGACAGCAAATGAAGATCTTTAATTTCATCTTTCCAGACTATTACAACATGAGCTTTAACAATTGGATAATTTGCTAAACACGCATAAAGCTTTTTATCTTCATAAATAATTGCACCTTTAATTGGTTTTGGAAGTTTGGAATTCATAAATAAATTATATCACAAAAACGCTCCTAACTCGAAACTTGCAACTCGAAACTCACTTTACCATACATCCTCACTAAAAAATTCTACATAATCCTCTCCAAGTTCAGATAAAAATCGAGAAGGAGTGTTTGATACAATTGAGCCATGCAAAGCGCGCTGGGTTGTGTGAATCATATATAATTTTTCACAAGCTCGAGTAATTCCTACATAGCATAATCGACGCTCTTCTTCTAATTGCTCTGGATCTATAAGAGAATTTGAATGAGGCAAAAGACCCTCCTCCATACCAACAAGGAAGACACTATCAAACTCCAATCCTTTTGCGCTATGCAATGTCATTAATGTCAAAGCTTGGCCTTCTTGAGGATTATAAGTATCAATATCCGCAACCAATGATACATCCTCTAAAAACGCACTTAAACCTTGCTCGCCTTTGAGAATCTCAAATTTTTTTGCAACATTTTTTAATTCTTCCAAGTTTTCAGTTCTCTCCTCGCCATCCTCACCAAGTGTTTGTAAATAATCGATATAACCAGAACTCTTCATAAGTAAATCTATAATTTCGGCAACATTTAATTTTTGCATTTCCATTTGCGCTCTTTCAAATACATTAGCAAATGACTTGCATGATTGAGACCTTTGATTAGATAATGCACCAAGGGAATCAATTTTTGCCATTGTCTGTAAAATAGTTTCATTGCGTGTTTGAGCTAGTTGCTGAATTACAGATAAAGATTTCTCCCCTATTCCACGCGAGGGCTCGTTTATAATTCTTGCTAATGACACTGCATCATTTGGATTAACTAAAACTCGCAAATAAGCTAAACAATCTTTTATTTCTTTTCTTTCATAAAACCGTATTCCACCAATCAACCGATATGGCACACCATATTTAAGCAATGTTTCTTCTAAAGCCCTAGACTGCGCATTTGTGCGATAAAGAACCGCGTAATTATTCCAATTTATTTTTTGTTGGCCAATATCAAAAGGAATATGTTTTATAGATGATGAATTATTAGTTATAGGTGATTTATTTTTATCTTCCGAAAAAGTTCCCATTATCTTTTCTAAAATTCCAGACTCGCTGTTTCCTTCGGACTCATAGTCATATGAAACTTCTTCATCATCACTGTCATTGCGAGAAGGCCCCCCGAGTACGGAGGATAAACTGCCCCGCGACGAAGCAATCCCGTCCTTAACGCTCTTTGTGTTGGTCACGGGATTGTCGCCCAAAGGGAGACCAGCCTCTGGCTGGCCGCGCTCAGCAGTAGCTTCGCTCGCAATGACATTTTCTGAAATCTTTTCTAAAATAACCTCTGCCTCCCTTGTCTCATCCGAAACCTGCCAAACCTCGGGAATATTATCACTTGCTTTTTCGGTCCAAAGCTTTTTTTTCATTTGCCCTTTGTTGCCAGCAATAATTAAATTACCTAATTCTACAATTGGTTTAGTTGAACGATAGTTTTGTTCTAAACGAATAACTTTAGCCCCTGGAAAATCTTTCTCAAACTCAAGAATATTCCGAATTGTTGCCCCACGCCAAGAATATATTCCTTGCCAATCATCGCCTACTACAAAAATGTTTCCATGTGTTTTAGCTAAAAGGCGGGCCCATGTATATTGAACATTGTTAGTATCTTGATACTCATCAATCATAATGTATTTCCACTTGTCTTGGTATTTTGCCAAAACATCTGGATATTTTTTAAAAAGCTCAACTGTTTTTACAAGTAAATCATCAAAATCCATTGCATCATTCTTTTTTAAATAATCTTGATATGATGCAAACAGCTTAGCTGCTAATTTTTCAACTGGACCATGCGCATCGCTCTCTAATTCGGATGGCAATAGTAAATCGTTCTTGGCTCGGCTTATCATTCCAAGGATTGTATTTGGATTTACTTCTTTTGGGAGGACACCTTGCAAGCGCATTATATTTCTCATTGCCTGCTTTTGGTCTGATGTATCATAAATTACAAACGATCTTTTGAATCCAATCTTTTCTGCTTCCTCTCGTAAAATCCTCACACAAATTGAATGAAACGTGCCCAAAGCAGGGTTTGACCCAAACCCTTGCCACGTAACCCATGATTTTGGATTCTGATTAAGCAGAGTTGCGGCTCTTTGCCGTAATTCCCCAGCTGCTTTATTTGTAAAAGTAACTGCAAGTATTTGATGCGGTAAAACTCCTTTCTCGGATATTAGGTATGCTATGCGATGTGTTAAAGTTTTTGTTTTGCCGCTCCCTGCCCCTGCTAATATCAAAACAGGCCCTTCAGTGGCTTTTACTGCTTCTATTTGTTTGTCGTTAAGTTCGGTAAATAAATTTTGCATAGATGTAGTATACAGATATTTGGATATCTATACAAAATATTTGACAACATCACCTATTTCTGCTAATATATGCAAGTATATTACTAAAATTAAAGAAAATATTGAACTTCATGTACTTAAATATAATTCAAATTATTCTTGGAATTCTACTTATTACCGCTATCCTTATGCAAGCAAAAGGATCGGGCCTTGGCTCGGCTTTTGGTGGGGGCGGCAATATGTATCGCACTAAAAAACGTGGCTCTGAAAAATTTCTTTTTGTGGCTACAATCATCCTCGCGATACTATTCTTCGGCGTACTTGTAGCCGATATCTTCATCGTATAATACAAACAACTGTGTCTCAGTTGTATACTTATAGCTTAAAGCTTTTTGCTTACAGCTTTTCATGTTTAATATCTATACACCCATGGATCGCGTGAAACGCTTCTTTGAAAATTTAACAAAGAAGTTCTCCCGCAGATCTCATTTTGAACTCAACTTAAAACGCGACCAAGACCATGTCTTTAGTGTTACTAGTAATAAAAAAGTGCCAACTTTAAAACAGTTGAAGTATATCTCTAAATTCTACAGCGACACTGAAATTCTTGTAACAAAAATAGCACTATTTTTTATTTTGGTCTCATCTATAATGCTTGGATATAATTTATACTCTAATTATATTCAAACACAACCAAAACCAGGAGGTTCTTATATTGAGGCAGTAATTGGTGCTCCAACATATATCAATCCTTTATTCGCACAAACAAATGATATAGACCAAGATTTATCCCAACTTATTTTTTCTTCTCTTATGAAGTTGGATGAATATGGCCAACTAACAGGAGATTTAGCTGAAAGTTACGAAATAGATGAAAATCAAACAACATACACTTTTAAATTAAAACCAGACATTCTTTGGCATGATGGAGTCCCTTTTTCTGCAAGCGATATTGTTTTTACAGTAAAAAGCATGCAAGACCAAAACTTCAAAAGCCCTCTTTATATAACATTTAGAAATGTTCAAATTACAAAAATTGACGATAGGACTGTTAGCTTTACCCTACCAGAACCATTTGCGCCATTCCTTTCGGTTATGACATTTGGAATTTTACCAGAACATCTTTGGGAAGAGATTGACCCTAGCTATGCTATTCTTGCTGAATTAAATTTAAAACCAATAGGCACAGGACCTTTTAAATTTGCTTCGTTTATAAAAGATAAAAAAGGAAATATTAGAGAATATAAACTTGAGAGATTTGAAAAATATTATGAAGATGGTCCATATATTGCAAAAATGGCGCTTAAATTCTTTGGAAGCGTGGATGAAGCGCAACAAGCATTAATTGATAACAATGTTGATGGTATTGGATTCTTGCCACAGCATATTGGGCAAACCTTTGAAGAACTTAAATTAGAAGAAGGGATAAAACAATATACTTTTTCTTTGCCTCAATACACAGCGCTTTTCTTTAACCAAGGAAGTAACCCTGTTATTGCTGATAAATCAGTTCGTCAGGCCTTAGCACTAGCAACAAGCAAACACCAAATTATTGATACTGCTTTCTCGGGATTCGCAGAAAGCGTTGATGCCCCAATACTTCCTGGTATGATTGGGTATGATCCATCATTACCTAAAATACTTTTTGATCCAGCGCAAGCAGAACAAATTTTAGATGAAGCTGGATGGAATAGAATTTACCCAGAAGAATTAGAAACAGATGATGAATCTCAAAAAAACGTAATACTGGGCAATACCAGTCTAGGAATAATTTCAAAAGATTCCTCGTATTACACCCGCGAAAAAAGCATTACAAAAGACGGGAAAACAGAAAACACAACTTTGGAAATAACCCTTACAACAATCCAAAAAGAAAAAAATATAAAAGTTGCAGAAATTATTAGAAACCTCTGGCAAAGAGTTGGGGTTAAAGTAAATTTACATGTTGTTGAACTTTCAAAAATTCAAAAAGAAATCATAAAACCGCGCGCATACGAAGTTTTACTGTTTGGACAAATTTTAGGAAGAGATCCAGACCCATATCCATTCTGGCATTCATCACAGTCAAACGACCCAGGTCTTAATCTTGCACTTTATGGAAACAAAACAACAGATAAACTTCTTGAGGATGCTCGCAAAACAACAAATAACCAAGATAGAAAAGATAAATACGCTGAATTCCAAAAACTTTTAATTGATGACATACCTGCTATATTCCTTTATGGCTTAAAATTCACATATATTACTCCATCTAAAATTAAAGGGATTGATACTCAACGCATCAATCACCCATCTGACAGATTCAGCAGTGTTAATGATTGGTATATAAAAACCAAAAGAAGCATTGTTGTATCACCTACTAATTAAAAAAAACTCAAAAAACAAACAATACTTTCAAAAAATTGGATTGAATTTATAAAACGCGTTGCCTCAACATACATCTTCTCTCTTATTGTTGTGGCAGTACTGTTATCATTAATCCAAGTAACTCCTTGGACTACGGACTGGGTGCTTGCACTCAAAAGAGTAATCCTCGTGGCTTTCCCTGCCTCAATGAGCGCAGTGGTAGCTGACACTATTAAGTAAATTATGACACCACAAACTAGACAAAAAACAACAAGACGCCATCCATCACAACAAAGAGGGCGCGTTCCTGCGAGAAACACGCCAACATCTCAAAAACGCGACTTTAAAAGCCGCCCTATTCATGCTGCACAGGAAAATAAATCTAAACAAACAAAAAAAATGCGCATAATCCCTTTGGGTGGAATGGAAGAAGTCGGTAGAAACATGACTATTTTTGAGTATGGCAATGATATTGTTATTTTAGACATGGGATTGGAATTTCCAGGCGAAGAAATGCATGGCATTGATTATATTATCCCAAATATCTCATATCTAAAAGGAAAAGAAAAAAATATCAAAGCTGTAATTTTCTCACATGGACATTTAGACCATATTGGCGCAGCTCCAATCCTTCTTGAAAAATTAGGATACCCCCCTATCGCAGGTAGGCCTCTTACGCTTGCAATGGTTAAACACAGACAAGAGGATTACAAACCAAATACAACAAACAGGCTTAAGATTCTACAAATTAAAACTCTTAAAGACAAATTCACATTTGGAGCTTTTAAAGTGAGTTTTTTTCAAGTTGACCATTCTGTTATGGACGCTGTTGGTGTAATTTTAGAAACTCCAGAAGGTACTGTTATTCATCCAGGTGACTGGACTCTTGATAAAAATAGCCATGGCAAGCCTTTTCTTGATTATGCTCATCTTGCGAAAATTAAAAAACGTCCAACTATTTTAATGCTAGAAAGTTTGGGCTCAATTGATGTAAGGCCAAGTTCTTCACAAGATCAGATGCACGAAAATCTCGAAAAAATTATAAAAGAATCTAAAGGCCGTCTGATTATTGGAACTTTTGCTTCCCAGATTGAGCGTGTTAATTGGATAATCCAAGCAGCTGAGAGAATTGGGAAAAAGATTGCTTTAGATGGATATAGTATGAAGATGAACATTGAAATTGCACGCAAGCTTGGGTATGTAAAACCTAAAAAAGGAACCTTAATTAAAATTGGACAGATTAACGATTTTCCAGATAATAAAGTTATTGTTATTGCAACAGGAGCTCAAGGCGAAGGAAATGCTGTGCTCTCTAGAATTGTTTCTGGAACGCACAAAAGTTTTAAACTAAAAAAGACTGATACTGTTGTGCTTTCCTCTTCTATTATTCCTGGAAACGAAGCAACAATCCAACATCTTAAGGATGGGTTGTATCGCAAATGTGACAATGTGATTCATGGCGAAATTATGGATATCCATACAAGTGGGCATGGCAATAGATCGGACATTCTTTATATGCTTAAATCAATTAAGCCTGATTATTTCCTACCTATATACGCGCACCACTATATGCTTCGCGAAGCAGAAAAACTTGCTATAGACAATGGATTTAAAAAAGAAAAAATTGCAGTCTTAGACAATGGACAAATAGCAGAATTCTATAACAACAGCTTGCAAACTGATAGTAAAAAAGTTGATACAAGCAATATTTTTGTTGATGGATTAGGTATTGGTGATGTTGGAAATATTGTTTTAAAAGACAGACAAGTTATGGCTGGAGATGGAATGGTTGTTGTGGTTGTTCAAGTTAATACTAAAACAAGAAAAGTGATTAATAATCCAGATATTATTACTCGCGGATTTATTCATATCAAATCATCAGAAAAGCTTATGGAAGCAATGCGCACAAAGACCAAGGATTTAACGCATAAAATTGTAAGCAAAGAAATGCCAAAGAAAAATGAAAATTGGGGCCCAATTAGAGCTAAACTTCGGGATGAATTATCTGATTATCTATTTAAAGAAACAGAGCGTAGGCCAATGGTGCTACCCGTGATAATTAAAGTATAACAAAAAGAGCGTCATACAAAATATGACGCTCTTTTTATTTGCAAAAAAGTACTAATATTGTTACGGTATATATAATAAATAAAAAATCAACCAATAAAATTATGAAAAATCTTATATTCTCTGGCATGCAACCAACAGGCGCATTGCATTTAGGCAACTATCTTGGCGCACTTAAACAATGGGTAGAATTACAGGAAGATAATGACTGTATTTTTTGCATTGTTGATTATCATGCAATGACAATTGATTATAACCCAAAGGAAATGGATGAGCATATCACAAATTTAGCTTTGGATTATTTAGCCGCAGGATTAGACCCAGAAAAATCAATTATCTTTGTGCAGTCCCAAGTTCCAGAACACACAGAGCTTGCTTGGATTTTTAATACAGTAACTCCTCTTGGCGAATTGGAACGCATGACACAGTTTAAAGAAAAATCTTCTCAGCATAAAAAGAATATAAATGCTGGATTGTTCACCTACCCTATTCTACAAGCAGCAGACATATTGCTATATAAGGCAGACAGAGTACCAGTTGGCGAAGATCAGGTTCAGCATATAGAGCTCACTCGAGATATTGCGAAAAAATTCAACACAAAATTTGGTAAAATATTCCCAGAACCAAAACCAATTTTAACTCAATCAGCACGCATTATGTCCCCCCAAGACCCAACTAAAAAGATGAGTAAATCTCTTGGGGATAAACACTATATTGCTTTAACTGATAAGGCAGACACTATCAAGAAAAAAATCCGCTCTGCTGTAACAGATACAAAAGGCGGAGCTGATTCTCCTGGAATAAAAAACTTGTTCGCAATTTTAGAAGCAATTGACGAAACAGTTGTTCAAGGGTTTAAAAAAGAGCATTCAAAAGGAACTCTAAAATATAGCGACTTAAAAGATGTTGTTGCAAACACAATAATTAGCCATTTAACTCCTTTTCAAGAAAGACGAAAAGAACTAGAAGAACAACGTGAAGAAGTTGCTGAAATTCTGATTAATGGTGCAGAGCAAGCACAGAAGATTGCGCAGAAGACGATGAAAGAAGTTAGGGAAAAAATTGGGGTTCGGTAAATTAATATCTAAAAAGACTCTGCCTTGGGCAGAGTCTTTTCTTTTTGAAAAAAATTTGTATATATTTTAATATATATTAAAATATATACATGCTACTTGTTTGCGCTAAAGCACGGTTATTTTTGGATTAATTCAAGAAACTCATCTCTTTTCTCTTCCATCAACTTTTTATCATCAATTGCCTCCACGTTCAAGCGAACAACTGGCTCTGTATTTGATTTACGCACATTCGCATGCCAATTATCTGCTATAACGGATACTCCATCTAATTCTTCAATTTCATAATCTTTTTCATAAGTTTTCTTTACTCGTGCAATAACCTCATCTGGGTCTTTTACTTTGGTATTAATCTGGTCAATTTGATGATACTTTTCTCGCAATGGATTAACTAACTCCTCTAAAGTTTTTCCATATGCACCAAGCATTTCTAGAAGTATAAGAGATACACCAACAGCAGTTTCCGCAAAAAAGAAATTAGGCAAATAATAATGCGCACTTTTTTCTATTCCAAATATTGCTTTCTTCTCTTCCATTTTTGCTTTAATAAATACATGCCCAACCCGCTCTTTAAAAATAGTGCCGCCTGCTTCTTTAACAAGATCTCTCACTGCCCAGCCACATATAGCATCTTGCACTATGGTGCCACCATTATTTTTTTCAATAGCATATTTAGAAAAAAGCGCACTAATAAAATCGGGCTGAACATAATTGCCTTTTTTATCTATTACAAAAAATCTATCAGCATCAGAGTCAGGAGCGAATCCTAAATCTGCGCCTTGTTTTAAAACCTCTTTTTCTATATCTACCCTATTTTCTTGTTTCATTGGATCTCCTGCGTGGTTTGGAAATGTACCGTCTAACTCAAAAAATAATTTTTTTATCTCAATTGGCAAATCTTTATATATCAAATCAAAAGCAATACTACCCATGCCATTTGCAGGATCAACAACTATTTTTAAACCGGGAGAAATCTTACTTAAATCTGCTAATGACAATATTTTCGTTTTATAATCCTCACTAATATCAACTTCTTCTACTTTTCCTTTTTTTGAAGATTTTGAAAAATTACCAGCAAGAACAACATCACGAACTTTTTCTCCGCTTACCAAATCGGGCATTTTCTTTACCATTTTAAATCCATTAAATTCAGAAGGATTATGTGAAGCTGTAATAGTAATTCCAGGTAGTTTTATACTTCCGCATGCAAAATAAAACATATCCGTACTAGCCAAACCAATATCAACAACATCAGCGCCTTGCTCCCGAATTCCTTTAATTAATGCTTTGCGCAATTTAGGACCCGATATTCGAACATCTCTAGCTATGATTATTTTTTTTGCACCTACAAAATCGACAAAACCGCGACCAACTTGATATGCAACATCTTCATTTACCTCTTCTGGATAAACTCCACGAATATCATAGGCTTTAAATATTTCTGGATTGATTTTCATAATTTAAACTTTAATTATCTTTCGTAATAGACTCAATAATACCTTGATGCTCTATTTTTTTAATACCTTGTCTTTTTATTTTAACAATCAAGCCCAACCCCCAAATTAATGCGATAACCTGTATGAATAATCCTAGCACAGGAATGCCAGAAATCAACCACAAAACCACAACACCTAAAACCATAATCCAAAGCAAAGAAATTTCTTGTGTTTTTTTTCTGCCTTTTATTGCTCCAAAAATATATGTTCCCAAAACAATACCAACAAAAACTTTGGCAATATATAAAGATATTCCATAAATCAAAGCCAAAATTAGAGCAAGCGGGAACCCTATAATAGTAAGCATTAAAAAGACGACAAGTACTGGAGAGGCAACAAGAATTACTAAGCCCCATAATAAATCTTTTGCAGGATTTTTAATTGAAGATTCGATAGTATTACGAATTGACTTTGGCGCAATTCCAACAAGTACTAAACCAACCACCATCATACCAAAAAGAGAGATTAATTTAAAAAACCAAATAAATGAATTTTTTTGCGACTCTACTGGGGCAACATCCTTTTGCTGAAATATTATTTCTCCGGCTACACTATCTTCGTTAATATCATTATTTTGTACTTGTGAATTATAAGTAAGAGATCCACTAATTAAAGCATTGCTACCTAATTCTAGATTCTTACTATCTGACAAAGTTGCCTCAACATCACCCAAAATCTCGTTATTAACCACGAGCTTTCCTGAGCTTGTTTTAACATTTCCTTTTATAATTCCATTTAATTCTATTTCTCCAGCATACACAACAACGCTTCCTTCTATTACACTATCTTTATCAAAAATAACTTTACCTCCTGCAATGGCAACGTTTCCTAAAACATTAGAAGAAATTAGAACCTCTCCTCCTGCAACCCGAATATCTCCATTTACTTGCGCATTTATATTAATATCTGCTCCAACAGACAAAATGTCTCCTCCAATTTCTTCTAAAACTGTAATATTTCCTCCAAACACCCTAAGATCTTTTTCTATTTTTTTGTTGATAATAATTGTGCCACCAAAAAGTAAAGCATCCTTTGCTACTGGCTCATTTATTGTAATGGTTCCAGCTCCAGCAATAATATCCCTACTTATATTTTCGTTAATAACTACATCAGAGCCAAACCGCAAAACATCTATTTCCTTAACGCTTTCTCCCAAAACAACCCCTTGCCCTTCTTTGGCGTATAGAGCAAAAGGAATGATTAATAACATCAAAGAAATAATATACAGATATTTTTTATGCATAGTTTATATGAATTTTATAATTACTATATTATTTTATCACTTACAAGCAACCACTACAATATTTCTTCCATCTCTCCATGATAAATCCTTTTGATGCGATTTTGCGTAATATATTTTATTTATCTTAAAACCTGCTTCAATTAATTCTTTTTTAAATCCTTGCAAAGCATATGCATAATAATCACGCTTAATAGATGGATCGTGCTTATTTGGCATTTTAACTTTCCTAAATCCTTTCCAGTTTTTCCAATATCTTGGAGCATTAAGATTCCAAACTGTGGCATATAGGATTCCATTTGGCTTAAGAGCGCGATAGGACTTTTTTAAAACTTTGATGCGATCTTCTTTGTTTAAAAAATGATGTACAACAGCAATTAATAATACTGCATCATAAGATGAATCCACCACATTAAGCTCAAGCGCATCCTGAACATCAAACTTTCGGTTTGGATATTTCTTTTTTGCGAGATTGATTAGATCATTAGAGATATCAACACCGAAATAATTACAATTCTGTGGCAAAACTTGGCTGATTCTACCTGTACCACATCCAATATCTAAAACAGACTGTTCTGGCTTAACCACAGACAATAAATCCCTAACTTCTTGCCAAACAGGCGATTTATCAGTATCGTAGAATGGTGCAAGTTTTTTATAGTCACTAATTAGTTTTTGTTGAGTGTTATTCATAGTTTGCTATTGTCATTGCGAGGGAGAGTACTCGCGACCGCGGCAATCTTAACATCGCTAAATGGCTTGATAATAGATTCTCGTGCCACATTGCGATGTTAAGATTGCCGCGTCGACCTGAGTACAGGCCTCCTCGCAATGACACTAAAGTTATATGCCTCTAGACCTAAATACAATCTACGAATCTTTAGAAAAAAATCCTCCAAAGGATAAACACGATTTAAATAAATGGAAGCGCACTATGTCGCGAGATTTTGATATGGCGATAACAAGAGATAATGATATATTAAAAAACTACCTTGAGTACTGTAAAAAAGCAAACAAAGAACCAGTTGATGATTTAATTAAATTATTTAAAAGACGCTCAATCCGAACATTATCTGGGGTTGCGCCAATTACTGTTTTAACAAAGCCGTTCCCTTGCCCTGGGCAATGCGTATACTGCCCAACAGAAGCCAGAATGCCAAAAAGCTATCTTTCTAACGAACCAGCTGCCATGCGCGCTTTAATGCTAAAATTCGACCCTTATAAACAAGTTAGAACTCGTTTGCAAACATACAAAGACAATGCGCACTCAACTGATAAATGCGAATTAATTGTGCTTGGAGGAACCTGGTCAGCATACCCAAGACATTATCAAACTTGGTTTACTTCAAGGCTCTATGAGGCATTAAATGATGGGCCAGAAGGAAATAATTTAGAAGATGAGCCCAAAATTGGTATTGATGAAGAAACCCTTGAAAAAAAGCTATTAGAATCTCAAAAAATTAATCAAACAGCAAAAAACCGCGCTGTTGGATTATGTTTAGAAACTCGGTCTGACCACACAACTCCAAAAGAAGTGGCACGAATGAGAATGCTTGGCACAACCAGAGTTCAGGTTGGCGTTCAGAATATTGACCAAAAAATTCTTGATCTTATAAAACGCAATGAAACAGTTAAACAAGTTGTGCAAGCAAATAAACTTTTCCGCGAAGCAGGATTTAAGGTTGATATGCATTTTATGCCTAACTTGCCTGGCGCGACTTTGGATAGCGATTTAAAAATGTTTGAGAAAGTTTTCTCAAGTGAAGATTACAAGCCAGACCAATTAAAAATTTATCCAACAATTGTAAATAAATTAGCAGAACTATATAGCTGGTACAAAGAAGGTAGATGGCAAGAATATTCTCCAAAAGATTTACTTGAACTTTGTGTTCAAATTAAATCAAAACATATCCCCTATTACACTAGAATTAATCGCTTGGTTCGCGATATTCCAAAAGAAAGTATTGAATCGGGAAACAGTATCACAAATTTAAGACAGTACATTCAAAAAGAAATGAAAACACGCAATTTGCGTTGCAAGTGCATCCGCTGTAGAGAAGCGCGCAACAGAACAGCAAATTTGGATGAGGCAAAATTATTTACAGAAAAATATAATTGCGTAGGCGGAAAAGAATATTTTATATCATATGAAAATGACGATAGAACTATTTTATATGCTTTTGTTCGTCTGCGTATTCCAAAAGACAAAATTGACTCAGAGCTCGCAGACCTACTTCCAGATATTAAGAATGCTGCGCATATCCGAGAATTACACACCTATGGCAAACTAGTTCCAATTGGCGAGAAAAAAGACGGTTCTGCACAACATGCTGGATTCGGACGAAGATTAATGTCTAAAGCAGAAGAAATTGTTAAAAAACAAGGAATTAAAAAAATAGCTATCATCGCTGGAGTTGGAGTTAGAGAGTATTACAAAAAACTTGGCTACGAACTTGAGGATACGTATATGACAAAAAAGTTTTAATTCCTCGTTATCTTAGGCTCTCTTTGTCATTCCGACCGGAACGAATCGCTGTAATCAACGATGAGTGGAGTGGAGGAATCCCTTTTTAATAGCTATTAATTCCGACAATCAAGGGATCCCTCCGCTCCGTTCGTTCTGAGTACAGAACTTACTGCGGTCGGGATGACAACTAGTATACTCTTTACAAAATCATACAGACATATACAATCAAAATAATATGCAATTACCACCAAATTCAATTATCGCCTCTGGCCCTGTAATTATTGAAAACAACAAAGTGCTTCTTAATAAGCATGGGAATGATGAATTCTGGAAATTCCCCGGCGGAACTGTTGAAGATTTTGATATTCCGTTTGAAGAAACAGCCGTAAGAGAAACAAAAGAAGAACTAGGAATTGATATTGAAATTATTAAACCTCTTAATACTCTTATGGCAAAAAAGGATGACAAGGGTGTTGTTGTATTAGTCCACTTTTTAGCAAAACGCATTGGAGAAATTAAACCAGCAAAAGACATACAAGAATGGAAATGGATTGATATCAACAACATGCCTAATGACTTGGCGCCAAACATTAAACCAATATTAGATAGCCTAGAATAGATCTTTTCCATCACCAGCAAAATTCAGCAGGCAAAAAACACACTTTGACCCTCCCACGCTCTGGATACCCGCCTGCTAAAGTTATGCTTTGCATTGCGGGCAGGCAGAGCTATGGCGGGCAGGCAAAAAACACACTTTGACAAAAAACATGTACATAGTACTATATACTTAGGTGGAGGAATTCCGTCTTTTTTTATAAATTATTAAAACTACATCTATGTCACATTTATCACAATTTGATCCAGAAATTTCTGATGTAATTGAGCGAGAAATTGAGAGACAAAGAAGCGGTTTGGAAATGATTGCTTCTGAAAACTTTGTGTCTAGATCTGTTCTAGAAGCCTTGGGTACCCCACTAACAAATAAATATTCCGAAGGATATCCAGGTAAAAGATATTACGGTGGTAATGAGTTTATTGATATTTCGGAAAACCTAGCAATAGATAGAGCAAAAGAACTTTTTGGCGCAGAACACGCTAATATGCAACCACACGCTGGCTCCCAAGCTAATATGGCTGCTTATTTTGCTTTGGCAGAACCAGGGGATAAAATAATGGCAATGGATTTGGCAATGGGTGGGCATCTAACGCACGGATCTAAAGTTAACTTTTCGGGTAAATTATTTAACATAGCCCCTTATGGCGTTCGCAAGGACACGCAAATGTTAGACATGGATGAAATTCGCGAGATTGCTTTGCGCGAAAAACCGCAAATTATTTTAGCTGGATTTACAGCATATTCACGAACAATTGATTTTGAAGCTTTTAGAAAAATAGCAGATGAAGTTGATGCATACTTTATGGTTGATATGGCTCATATTGCAGGATTGATTGCAGGAAAAGTGCATCCTGACCCTTTCCCTTATGCAGATGTAGTTACTACAACTACACACAAGACTTTACGCGGACCACGCGGAGCAGCCATCTTCTCAAAGACAGAAGATCGCTTGCACCCAGAGGACAAGAAGAATCTGGCGCAAAAAATCGACTTTGCAGTATTCCCATTCATGCAAGGTGGGCCATTGAATCATTGCATAGCAGCAAAAGCAGTCTCGTTTAAAGAAGCTCTTCATCCAACATTTAAAGATTACGCGCAAAAAATTATTGATAATGCAAAAGCTTTGTCTGAAAGCTTAATTAATAATGGAATTGATGTAGTATCAGGAGGAACTGATAATCATTTACTTTTATTAGATTTGACTAACACAGGGCTCTCGGGCAAACAAGGCGAAGTCGCACTTGATAGTGTTGGAATATACACAAACAAAAACATGGTTCCATATGACAAAAGAAAGCCAATGGATCCTTCGGGCCTTCGCATTGGCACAGCAGCTCTAACAACCCGAAAATTCGGCGAAGAGGAAATGCGACAAATTGGAGAAATGATTTCCAATGCTCTCAACAACTCAAACCAACAAACCAAATTAGATGAAATACGAGACAAAGTAGAAGAAATGACAATTGCGCATCCTTTATATGAGGAATGGAGCTATGAATCGCCTGAGTAAACTAAATCCAAAATTTCATTTCTGATTTTATAAGTGTTCCCATGCTTTAATAATCCAAGATAGGATTCTATTATTTCATTACTTGGGTAATTTTTGATATTGTTCATCATTCTTCGTTTTGTCACAGTGCGCAGAACACGATGTTCCACAAAATGTATCCATCCAAGAAAATCTATACCAGAATCAAATGTATTGATAGAAACTTTATTTGGATGCAAAGACAATCGCAACCTATTACCTAAAAACAATTTAATTGACTGTAAATATTTTTCAAGATGATAATGATTATCTGATAACAAAACAAAATCATCCGCATATCTGACATAATATTTCACGCGCAATTTGTGCTTTATGAACTGATCAAATTCATTCATATAAATATTAACCAGCAACTGGGATGTTAAATTGCCAAGAGGCAATCCTTTGTTTCGCAATATTCTAAAACTATCTATAATTCTACTAAGTAGCCAAAGAATTCTTTTATCTGGAATATATTCAGCAAGGACATATTTTAGGATTTTATGGTCAATATTCGCGAAAAATTTTCTAATATCGCACTTCAAAACCCAGCAAGTTCTTGTATTGTTCCTACTTGCTTTCAAATCCATACAATAAAAACGATTAATTGATTTGTGTGCTCCTTTATTTATGCGGCAGGAAAAAGAATCCGAAATAAATGTTCTATCAAAAAACGGATACAATATTCTATAAACCGCGTGATGCAAAAGACGATCTCTAACACACGCTTTATGTATATTTCTTGGTTTTGGGTCAGAGATATTAAAAGCATGGTATTTGCCATGCGCATAAGTAAAATCAGCAAGATCATTATGCAATGATAAAATATTATCCATTAAATTAAGATTAAACTCTTGCACATCTTTTCTTTTTCTCTTACCTCTGATAAACTCTACCCACGCTTCTAGCAAATTATCAATGCAAATAATATCTTCAAACTTATGACTCAATTGAATTTTCATAATAATACCTTTAATTTACCCCCCCCCAACAACGTCTATCCCGCTTATTGAGAAATTAAAAGATGCCTATAAAATCTGGCAAGAATTTCTAAAACACTTTCCAAAAACATCAAAATATACGCTTGGCGAGAAAATTGATTCTTTGTTTCTTGAATCAATTGAACTTATATTTATCGCAAGTTATTTAAGTAAACAACAAAAAAGACCTTTTGTACAAAAAGCGTCGTCTAAAATTGACTTGCTTAAGTTGTTTTTGCAAATAGCTTGGGAAGTAAAAGCACTTGATAACAAAAAATATATTATTCTTTCTGAAAAACTAAACGAAATTGGAAGAATGCTTGATGGATGGAATAAACAGCTGTCTGGATAAAAAAACTCCTCCAAGAATAGGAGGAGAATGAACGTAGTTGCTGGCAGGAACGAGCCAGCGCCAGTTCTCGCCATGCTCATTGTCAGCCCAGTTGAAGTTCGAATCGCCGTCCGAGTTGACATACGGAAAGTTGGCGTTGCCGTTCGGATTGACCCACGAAAATTATATATTCAATACCATCCATGCCACCACCCATTGAATACTCTTTGGGTTGTATTGTATTCCGAGCCAAAAACTCGTTAGTACTGAATACCAAGTAATATTCATTTTTAAGGGAATTTGAAGATGGCACTGGCGCCATGCGTGCCCGACACCACTCCACATACGACAAATCCCGGATTTCGATCGCCCGCAACCGTAGCCGCAAACTTATATTAATCTACTCTCTGATAGAATAATATCATACTTTTTCTTTTTTAAAAATTCCATTTCCAATAAAAAAGCCCCGCGTGTCATATAGAGACCACGCGGGACAAAGGATCAAAGGGAAGAAGGATACTAGAAGTTGCAAGTATCCAAGATTCCCAGAACTACTTGCTGGCAGGAACGAGCCAGCGCCTGACACAGGGGCGCCTGCAGTTAGCCCAGTGTAAGCCCGAACCGCCGCCCGAGTTGACATACGGAAAGTGGGCGAAGCCGCGCGGATCGACCCACGAAGGATCCGCGGATCCAACAGGCCCGTTACCGTCGGAATTCGGGTAGGCGGCTTTGAACGCCTGTCGCCACTGACCCGCGGGTATCTCACCGTGGGCCTCGAGCTTCTGCCGCACCTCATCGAGGTCGCGGCAGTGCCCTACCCGCTCCAGCTTGAACCGCCGAGTCTGCACGCCGGACAACTTCTGGCCAGTGAACTTCCACTTCTCCGGCTCGCTGTAGCCGTCAGCGCGCACCATCTCGAGCGGCTGGTTCTGGGGAGCGCCGAAGTCGAGGGTAAGCTCGAACTCGACGCCGTCGGCCGGGTACTGCGCGTCAATGATGGCGTGCACCGCGCGCACCACCTTTTCCGCATCGAGCGAACCCTTGCGAACGCGCTCAAACCAGTCGTGCTCCTGCCTGGCGAAATGACCCAGGACTTCATCCGTCGGGACAACTTGCATCGTCATGACAAACCTCCTGAAATTTTGGCTTATCCTAATCCCGCATTTACGGAATATCAGACAAGTCATGAAAAGGGCATCTTGTTTCACTTAGGCGAATATCGTGACATATATAAACATATCTGTCAAATACAAAATAGCCCTATTTTAGAGCTTTTTGTCATATTAAACTAATATTAGCCAAAAATCACTTATATATACAATTTACCGATATTCAGCTATTATATTTACATATGAAAGCTAATATAATCGATGGCAAAGCAATTGCAAAAGAGATTCAAAAAGAGGTTACATCACAAATCCAAAAACTAGGACTTAATCCTGGTCTTGGAGTTATTTTGGTTGGAAACGATCCATGTAGCGAGCTTTATGTGAAACTTAAACAAAAAGCTGCACAAAAAGTAGGAATTAATTTTAATTTATATAATTTTGACGAAGATATCAGACAAGAAGAAATATTAGAAACTATTGAATGGCTAAATAAAGATGAGGAAATAGACGCTATCCTTGTTCAGCTACCTCTTCCAAAACATTTAGACACCAGTGCTATTATAAAATCAATTAATCCAAAAAAAGATGTTGATGGATTTCATCCTGAAAATATAAAAGCATATCTTAATAATGAAGAAACAATTGTTCCTGGATTAAGTATGGGTATTGCACAACTCTTGCAATCTACCCAAGAAAACCTTTCTAAAAAAGAATGCTCTATTATAGCGCGTAGCAAAGAATTTACTCAAACACTAAAACATACACTAAAAGCATTTGATATTAATTCAAGTATTATTAATCCTGATGATAAAAATGCTTTAGATAAAATAGATTCTGCAGATATTGTAATTACAGCTAGCGGAAAACCTAATTGGATTCAATCAAAAAATATTAAAGATCACTCAATTTTAATTGACGTGGGGACAACACAAGTAAAAGAAAAAACTATTGGCGATATTGATTTTGAATCATGTTCTAAAAAAGCTGATTGGATTACCCCAGTGCCAGGAGGTGTTGGGCCAATGACTGTTGCAATGCTTTTAAAAAATACAATTGCCCTAGCAAATAAAAAATGATACTATATAGATTAATGTTCTTTTTTTTGTAATGGACTTAAATGCTTTGGAGACTATCATGACTCATAGCCAGATAACTTCAGTTGAAATATTTGATAAATCAGATTTTTGAACAATAGAGCAGAACTCCATTAACAAAACACCCCGGCATATGCTGGGGTGTTTTGTTTGGAGGCCACGACCGGAATTGAACCGGTGTAATAGGTTTTGCAGACCCATGCCTAACCACTCGGCCACGTGGCCCTGTATTCCAATAATACTGTATCTTAAATTACAAAAAAAATCCACCCTATACCACTCGCTTAGGCTCGGGAGCAGGGTAAACCCCAACAAATGCATTAATTAATATTATTGAACAAAATATTTATTTTAAACCAGGGAATGCGGCTGGATAAGTATTTAAAACATAATCCTTTGGAAGCTGGATTGATAGCTCTTCCATGCGTAAATATTTAAGTCCAAACTGCCGAGCATCGCTTGTCTCATACATCCATATGTCAGCACGGTATGGATATCGCACATTCATCCTATCCTCAACTACAAATAATTTGTCTCCAAACTTATCAGGAAATCTAACCATGGTTCCTTTGGGTAAAAAATTCAAAGCAACAACTCCATCTCGCACTGGAGTCTGCCATGCTGTTGTAAACGGTGTATCATCTGTTTGACGAGGCTCAGAAGAATACGCAGTTACAGTAAGCCAATGCTCTGCAACAACCCGAGGATCCCCTTCTAAAGGTAAATATTCCTTATCAGCCATTATCTTGCTTAAAGAAAAAAATTTTTCATTGCGATCATAAATATTTTCTTCTGAGTTTACATATTTTTCAGGGGCTAATACAGTATAATAATACTTTAAATCCTCACCATTACTTAATGCAATAAAGTTTTCATTCGCTGCAAATGCTACATGCGGCAAGCCAACTGTAAAGAAAAAAGCAAAAACAGATACCATTAAGCATCTTTTGAAGTATTGAATCTGTTTAGCTGTATGTATCATATTGCGACTACATCTCTTTATTAGAGATATAAACGCAAAAAGACACCGCAGTTATTACGGTGTCTTGAAATGGGAAAACAAAAACTTAACTAATACAAGTATAGCACACCTAAGAGCAAAAGTCAAGATGTAAAAAAAGGAATTTGTATTTGTAGAGGTAGATAATTATCTAGTCCTACAAATACAAATTCCTTTTTTTACATACCCATATGTTTATACGCTCTTTGGGTAACCACCCTACCTCTTGGAGTACGTTCTAAGAATCCTAACTGCATTAAAAACGGCTCATAGATATCTTCAATGGTTGCCATCTCTTCTGAGGTAGCAGCAGATAAAGTATTTAAACCAACAGGCCCGCCAGAAAATTTCTGGATTATTGCCTCAAGTATTTTTCTGTCCACTTGATCTAACCCTAACTCATCTACTTCGAGCATAGTAAGCGCATCGCGAGCAACTTGCCCAGTAACAGAACCATCTGCTTTTACATCTGCATAGTCGCGCACGCGCTTTAACAAGCGATTTGCAACACGTGGAGTGCGTCTTGCGCGCTGTGCAACTATTGTGTTCGCAATATCATCCATGGAAACAGAAAGAATATGTGCGCTTCTTTTTATAATTTGCCCTATCTCATCTTCTTCATAAAAATTCAAAGGATAAATTGCGCCAAACCTATCTCGCAATGGTGAAGATAATAAACTGATTCGCGTGGTGGCTCCGATTAAAGTGAACCTAGGGAGATCTAATTTTAAAACTCTAGCGGATGGACCCTTGCCTACAACTAAGTCCAAAGCATAATCTTCCATTGCAGGATACAAAACTTCTTCAATTGTTTTATTTAAGCGATGAATTTCATCAATAAACAAAATATCACCTTCTTCTAAATTTGTAAGTATGGCAGCCAAGTCCCCTGCTCGCTCGATCGCAGGACCTGATGTAACTTTTATATTAACATCCATCTCATTTGCAATAACTCCAGCCAAGGTTGTCTTACCCAAACCCGGAGGACCATAAAGCAAAACATGTTCAATTGATTCTTCGCGATTTTTTGCGGCCTGCATAAAAATTTCAAGATTTTGTTTAACCTTGTTCTGTCCAATGTATTCAGACAGTGTCTTTGGTCGCAATGATAAATCCAAAACATTATCCTCGGTGTTCTGAACTTGTGATGATATAATACGTTCTTCTTCCATATTAAATTAGGTTATCACGTATCAAAAAGAACGTCCATAATAATGAACGTTCTTTTAAAAAATATAAATTCAAATTTATTATCGTTTGCGAGAACCTTTTTTTATGCGAGACACTCTATTAAATCCACTGCAAGGAACAATTTCAATTCCTTTCTTTTCTAGATTATCTAACAAAAGGTTTAACCCAATAGAATCAGAAGACATATGCCCTGCAACAATAATATTTAAATGATTGCGAGCTGCTTCTTGTTTCCATTCTTCTCTTTGATGCATTGAAATAATAGTTCCAACACCTGCATTGGCTAATTTTTCATATAATTCTTTTGCTCCATCTGTACCACCTGTAATTTCGGTTACTGCAATTTTGCCAGCAAAACTATCTAAAGACCCTGTAAAAATTTTTGGGCCTGCTTTTTCTTTTTGAGCTTCTTTGTATTCTGGAATTGTTTTTAAGAATTGCATTACATCTTCGACATAAACTAATTCTTTTTCACGCTTTTTTATTTCTTTATACAAATACATAGCAACATGATTATCAGCTGGAGTATGAATACTCATTATTGGAATATCCAAAAGCTTTGCAGCATCAACTGATTGACCATGATTTGAACCAGATACAGCGCGCTCAATTTCACTCATTCTCTTTTTTGTAAGTTTATCTGCAATATTAATAGAAACACCATAAAAGGCAAGTAATTCAGTTTGCAATTCCATAACCTCGTGTAACCCAGCTAATCCGCCAGACAATGGATGGTGCCCGATTATTAAATCAACTGGATTATCGGGATGCATGCGAGTTAATTCATTAGCAAGCATTACTTCTCCTGTATCAATATCAACACCAACCATTACTTTTTTAATCTTTTTTTCTAAATCACCATGATATATGCGTGTATCAGCATATGGATTTTCTAGACGCTGTTCATCAAACTCCTGCTTTTGTTCATCTGATAATTTATTATATTTATCATTTATACGCTTTAAAAGCTCCTTAACACGAGTTGCTCCACGAAGATCGTTTTTTATTCCTTCTGAAATTGCTAAATTATAGATTTGTTTGATTGTCATCATATATTTTACTTAATTGAATCAGATTACCAGATTAATCGACTTTTTGCAACTAGTATTGACTTTTTAGCAAAGGCGTGATACAATGTTCTATTAAATAAAAAACGCACAAAAACACTCTCACACTGCAGTCACGACAAGCATGGGGATTATATTCCAAGTTTGGGGCGGCTTTTAGCTACCTTTTCCTTGGAAATTATCTTCTTGACTGCAGTATAAGGGTGTTTTTTTATTACAAAATTAGAGACGCGATGAATCGGCGTCTCTACTGATTTTGTAATTCTTCCTCTTCTTCGATTGCATCCTCTGCTTCTTCGCTTAATTCTTCTACACCAATCAAACAAACCTCTTGCCATGGCTGATAATTGCTTCTAAATGTTTCTTCTTTAACCTCACCATCTGGATATGTAACAATATAATCAAAAGATGCCTTAATTCCAGCATGAGGATATTCGGTACATTTTGTTTCGTCAACTTTTAAATCAAGGGTTTCAATATATTTTGTTTCCGGAGGCGCGACTCTGTCCCAAATACTAACTTCGGATTCTTCTATAATTCGACCATCTTTTGTTCCCCAATATTCAAAAAATAAATCATCCCCTTCTATTCTAGTTAAAATTAATACATGATTTTGTGTATCGTTTTTAAATTTAAAATCAGGCCAAGGATCATAAATAGTAGCATCTTTGCCTGGCTTTCCATCTTCGTCAAAATAATATGACACAGTATAAGAATGAGGCCTGCGCATAGTTACTGGCAAACCAGCTGCCAAGGTTCCGCGAAATGTAGTTGTACCAATTTGGCATAAACCTCCTCCATATTCTGGAATTGTTTCGTTTCCCTTAATAACAAGCTCGGTTAAATAACCAGTTGTTCCATCAATTGTTCCAAGAGCTTTAAGAAGCGAAAATTCTTCTCCTGGAGGAATAATGCTTCCATTAACACTGTCAGCTCCAATCTTAATATTGTGTCTTCTGTTTCTTGTGCTTCCAGAAAAATTTGATTTACCAACACCAAGCAATTCAGTAATTCCAAGATCGTTCACATCAGAAATTCTCTGCTGCGGCTCAACAACTTTAACAATTGGCTCAAATTTTTTTTCGTCTTCTCCTAAATCCATTAATAACTTCTCCCATTCCTCCCAAGTTTCATTCATGTCAACACTGCGACCATTTTCGCTTGTTTTAAACTCAACAACTCTTGATTCTTCTAAAGCAAAACGCGGCTCTTGAGGCTCTATGTTGATTGTGTTTATAATCGGCTCAAGCATTTCTTCTAATCTTTCTTTTGAAACACCTATTTCAGGAACATTATCTTTTTCTCTTAATCTTATTTCTAAAAGATTATTAAGAGCAGAAGAAGGCCAATACCAAGACATGTTCTCTTCAAAGGAAATTGTGATTCCTATTTTTTTTACAAATTCTTTAGCTTTTGGCAACAATGCTTGAGCTTGCTCTGTTTTAAGTTTTGGGATATCTCTTTTTAATTTAAGATGTATTGGTGTAAAAATAAGTAAATCAAGCTGTGTTTGTGCCTCTGTGATTGCTTGCTGATAATTAAATGTAATCCCATCTTTTTCTTGATTAATTTCTGCTATCCCATTTTTTATCACAAGAGTGGCGTCTTTGGCAGGCCTTTCAAGTGAATTAAGATTTTCTTTTAAAATTTCAATAACCTTTCCTGTACGCCATGAATAATGCGGCTCTATATTAACTCGCATAAAAATTCCAGATATTCTCTGCTCCCAATTATCAAAAAAATTTCCTGCTTTTCCATATTCTGCTATCTCTAAAATTGTAGAAGGGATATCATAACTAATAATTTTATAAGAAAGATCGGGATCTTCTGTTGCCGCAGATACCATTGGAACTCTTACTGTTCTATCGCGAAATACAAAAGACAAACCACTTTCTCTAAGGTTATCAATGCTTGATTCTATTGTTTTTTCTGCTTCAGATAAAGTAAGCCCTCCAACAGGAAATGAGCCAACAACAACTCCAGGATAAATTTTATCCTTATAAACAAACGCATAGACCTGACCAGTTACTGCAATTAAAATAATTAGGAACAATACAACTGTTAGAGTCTGATTCCACCACTTGCTCCATACATATTTTTTAACTTTTTTAATTATTTTTTTATTTTTTCTTTCCATATAAAAAAGTCGTACGTCATAAACCATAAAACATAAGAGTGCTAATCATCACTAACTTACGACTTATGACTTACGACTTACGACTAATTAATCTGCAACAAATAATTTAACATCTCTATAGCCTGTCCTTGATCCGCGGATTCGCCGATTGGGGAAATAGAAATACCAACTTCTGATCCATTGCTTTTAAGTAAACCTGGCAAATCCTCTTCTGGTACTTTAAATGATTCGCCATTTGTAAACTCAACAGAATATCCGCCAGAAAGACACACAACCTTGCCTTGAAGCATAAACTATTCCTCCTTAACTTTAACTGAAATGCTTTTTGCCTTGCGTGCTTTTGGTAAGCGAACAGTTAATACTCCATTTTTAAGATTAGCAGCAACTTTATCAGCCTCTACTTCAACAGGTAAAATTATTGAACGCGAAAATCCACCCCAATAGCATTCTTGATAATAATAATCATCAGCATCTTCTTCTTTTTCTTCCACTCTCTCTCCGCGGATGGTGAGCATATCATTATTTATAGATATATCTATATTCTCGGGTTTTACTCCTGCAATAGTTGAAACAATAACAACCTCGTCTTCGGTGCCATAAACATCAACACTAAGCTGACCCTCATAATTTTCATCTAGCCAGTCTTTTTCTTCTTCTGGGGCATCTTGTTGTTTTTTTATCTTTGTTTCATTATGAATTGCTGTCACATCTTGTGCCTCTTTATCCTCTTCTTCTTTTATGCCAGCAAGTTTATTTAAAAAACTAACCATATTTGTATTTTAGATAATGTAGTGTTAATGTAAGTTTATTATACAAAAAATTTTACTATAAAACAAGGTGTGTATAGAAAGTTTATGCCCAAACCATTCAATCCAAATGATACATATGCCCGCAAGGCAAAAAAAGAAGGATTTCTAGCAAGAAGTGCTTTTAAGCTTGAATTTATTTTAGAAAAATTTCCAATCATCAAAAATGGCAATATAGTGCTTGATGCAGGAGCTTCTCCAGGAAGCTGGCTTCAGGTTGTAAGCTCTATTATTGGGGAAAATGGATTAGTAGTTGGAATTGATTTGAATTCTATTGATTTTAATGCTTCAAATGTTAAAAAAATTCAATGTGATATTTTAGAAGATAAATTTGATGAAAAAATAAAAGATTTTGCGCCTTTTAATGCAATTATAAGCGATCTTGCCCCAAAAACTTCGGGAATTAAGATAAAGGACCAAGCTCTTTCAGAGGAATTAGCAAAAAAAATCCTAGAATTAGCCAAAAATTACCTAAAAAAAGATGGCTCAGTTGTTATTAAGATATTTCAAGGCGCTGATACACAAGAAATCATTAGACAAATGCACTCTAATTTTAAAAAGGTACATACATGCAAGCCACCTGCGTCTAGAGACAGAAGCTTTGAAACATATCTTATAGGATTAAATAAAATTGACTAATATAATAAAAATAGTTATACTCGTGATTGTTGATAAAAAAATCAAATCCTGGACATAAGGTCCCATCGTCCCCGCCCGCAACGCTTCGCAAGCTAGCTTGCTCGCGTAGCGATGCGGGCGGGTAATATGGCTGAATATTTATTTATGGCCCCATCGTCTAGTGGTTAGGACATCAGGTTTTCATCCTGAAAACAGGGGTTCAATTCCCCTTGGGGCTACCACTAAACAAAAACAAGGTTAATATCCTTGTTTTTGGTTTATAAATAAATAGGGTTCTCGGCCAGAGGCCGACCAGCCTTTGGCTGGAATTCCCCTTGGGGCTACCACTAAAAAATACTTACTATTCTGTAGGTATTTTTTGTTAAAAAAATGCCTGTTTTTTAAAAGGAAAATGCACCTAAACAAACACAGGAAAATCTGTCAATTGAGTTTTCAACATTTCATCAACAAGTGTAAATTGACGAGTTTTGAGTGATTGATATAATTGAGAAGTCTTATAATTAAGTACGCCCAATAATAAACTATTTATAGTTTTTAAAAAGGCGTTCAAAAGGATAATCAATATGATTATTTCTCAAGACGAAGGTGGCGAAGAAGCCGCAGCTCCTGAAGGTGACGCACCTGTTGAGTAAATTTCACAGATAAAAGCGCCCAGCATTTGCTGGGTGCTTTTATTTCTGTTAATATTGGCACATATGAAAATTCTTGGAATTGAAACATCTTGTGATGACACCTGCGCCGCGCTAGTTGAAATTAAGCGTGGAAAGTTTGATGTGATAAAAAGCATTGTTGCTTCTCAAGCTAATCTGCATAAAAAATATGGAGGCGTTGTGCCAGAAATTGCTGCACGCAAACACGTTGAAACCATACTGCCTGTTATAGAAGAAGCTGTTGGCAAAAAAAAGCCAAAAATTGACGCCATAGCTATAGCAAGCGGGCCTGGGCTGATTACATCTCTGCATGTTGGTGTTGAAACCGCAAAAGCACTTTCTCTTGCTTGGGGTGTGCCTTTGATTAAAGTTAATCATATTGAAGGACATATTTATTCTTCGCTGTTAAATGCAAAGGCACAAGATTTTGTGCGTCCAAACCAAAGGGCACAAGATTTTGTGCCCCTACGTTTAACATTTCCGGCGATTGCTCTAATCGTATCAGGTGGACACACAGAACTTATCTTGATGAAAGATCATGGTAAATATTCCCTTCTTGGACGCACACGCGACGACGCTTCGGGCGAGGCATTTGATAAATCGGCAAAAATGTTAGGGCTCCCCTATCCAGGCGGACCTCAAATTTCTAAAAGAGCCTTCAAGGGCGATCCATATAAATACAGTATTCCAAAACCAATGATTCATGAACCGGGATATGAATTTTCTTTTTCTGGTATGAAAAATGCTATTAGATTATTGATTGAAGATATTGGCATAAATAATACTCGCAATGCATCTATCCGCAGAAACTTATGCGCTTCCATTGAGCAAGCTATTGTAGATGTTCTTGTTTTTAAATCTATTAAGACAGTAGAAAAATATAAACCTAAAACTTTTATTCTTGCAGGAGGCGTTAGTGCAAATAAAAAACTAAGACAAACACTAGAAGACGCTATGCCAAAAAAGACAAAATTCCTTGCTCCTGATTTAAAGTATTGCATGGATAATGCGGCTATGGTTGCGGTGGCTGGATGTTTTCACGCAAAAAAGAAAAAATTTATAAAACATGATAAACTTAAAGCAAGTGCTAATTGGGAATTAGTGTAAATAAATTTATGTCTAAATCACAAACAAATTCTAAAGAAAAGAAAAACATTATTCTACTCATTGGAGCAGTTGGATATGCTAGTTCTGATAATATTATTCAACTAGGACAAATTCAGGGTATTAAAGACCTAAAAAAAGTAACTAACACCTCGTATCGCGTTGGCGCTCTTATTGATAAAAAAGATAATATATCAGCAAAAATGAAAAAAAAGATTGATGTTATTATCCAAACAAACACAAAAAGTGTAAAACAGCTCGAAGAAGCTCTTGCGCCCTATCAAGACCAAATTGCTGCTGTTTTATGCAGGTGGGAAGAAACAATCCCATTATACGCCCGCATTATTCCTTTACTGTCATATATTACTCATCCAACCCTAGAATCTTTAGATAAAACAAGCGACAAAATAGAAATGCGCAAAATTTTAAAAAAACATACCCCAGATTTAAGTCCAAATTTTTCCGTTGTTCTGCACAATACAAAAAAAATTCGTAAAGACATAGAAAAAAATATTAAGTTTCCATGTGTTATTAAGCCGGCTTCACTTGCGAGCAGTAAGCTTGTAAGCGTGTGTTATTATCCAGAGGAACTTAAAGGCACACTTGCTGACACATTTCGAAAAATTAGATCTGTCTATAAAAACAGCAATGTTGAGCGCGAACCACAAATTCTTGTTGAACAGCTTATGGAAGGACAACTCTACTCAATTGACGCGCATGTAAATGCAAAAGGAAGAATCTACTATACTCCTGCAATTGAAGTTAAAACTGGACGCGATATGGGGTTTGATGATTTCTTTCTATACTCTCAAATGTGCCCAAGTAATTTAGATACAAAAGAAGTGGAAGAACTCCACGAAGTATGCAATAAAGTTATTTATGCTTTTGGCTTGCGCGCAGTAAGCGCTCATATTGAAATTTACAAAACCAAACAAGGATTCAAAATAGTTGAGATTGGTCCGCGTGTTGGAGGGTATCGCGATGAACTGCTTGGTATGGCTTTTGGTATTAAGCACTATGTTAATGACTATCTTAACCATCTTAACATTGCCCCAAAACTCAAAAAAACCAAACGCAAGCATTCTGTACTATTAAAATTCTGGCCAAAGGAAACTGGAATTTTAAAATCTGTAAAAGGATTTCAAAAAATCAAAGAAGAAAAATTCGTGGTAGAATCAGACCAGTCAAAACAACCAGGCGACAAAATAAACCCTGCAAAATACGGAGCCCCTCCAACTGTTAAGCTGTATCTAGTTGCGGAATCCAGAGCTAAGTTGCTTGGATATATTAGAAGGGTTGAAAAAACGATTGATATAATAATTGAGTAGAATGAATTCAAAACAAATAAATTCATCAGTAAATTATATAATCCGCATCCAACGTGGGGAGGATATAATTCAGGAAGTGACCAAATTTTGTGACGAAAATAATATTGGTTCTGGCTCTTTCACAGGAATTGGCGCATGCACTAAAGCAGAGCTTGGCTCGTATTCTGTTGAAACCAAAGAATACTCCAAGAAAACCTTTGAACACGAGCATGAAATTACTTCTTTGACTGGCATAATCTCGGATACTAAAATACATGTTCACGCGAATATATCGGATGAGAACTTTAATGTCTTTGGCGGGCATGTAGATTTGATGATTGTGAGCGCTACATGCGAAATTCACTTAAATACTGGGGAGGAATCTATTTCTAGGAAATTAGATGAGGAAACTGGGTTGGAATTGATGGATATTTAACGTTCCACCCCCTCCTCATCGGCAGGCAGGCCTATGGAACGTTAAAAAACACCTTATCTTGGGTGTTTTTATTTTTTTATGTATATATTTTAATATATATTTAAATATATATTAAAATATATACATAAAAATATTATTAAAATTCAACCGCATTTCCAATCTCAATAGGAACAAATTCAATTTCATCCTTCTCAAGAGCTTTTTGGGTTATTTTGTAATAAATTATAAGCGACTCCTCTTTTATCATTCCATCGTGCATTGGAAAACATTTTTTTGGTTTTACTTTTTTTGCATAATCAATTCCCTGCGCAAGAGTCATAAATGGCCCTGCAATCGGCAAACCCATAATCTCGATATCGCGATTTGGCTCAGTAAGTGAATCTCCTGGATAGAAAAACTTTTCATCAATAAAGTATCCAGTATTTTTTGGTAGTGGTACTACTGGTGAATAAATTTCTTCGTGTTCGCAATCAAATGCTTCTAATTTTATTCCTTTTGCTTCTGCGCTTGCAATGCCTTCTAAAACTTTGAACGAAATTCCTTGGCCAGATAATACTTCTCCAACATCACTATTAGTATAAATAGCTGCTTCTGGATTATTTTTAATAATCTCTTTAAATGATTCTAAGTGAAGATGATCGGCGTGTTTGTGTGTAATTAGAATAATATCAATATCCTTTATTTTTTGGTGTTGCTCAATAGTCCATGATCCAGGATCAATAAGAATGTTGATTTCTTTTATTTCGATTATAAGACACGAATGGCCTAATTTGGTTATTTTCATATATTAATAGATTACCTTAATTTCCATACTATATCAATATTGCCTAATTTTAGCCAAAATACCAACAATAACCCTATATTTGGGATTGACTATTCTCTCTAAACATGCTATACTATCCTATTAATATAAAAGACCCCGCCACTCCAGCGGGCAAGCAAAAAAGCCCTTTATTTTTACTTCTATAGCTCAATTTGTGGCTAATACTAGCCCAGAACTCTACGTAGTTTGGTTAGCTATAAATTGAGCCATAGAAGCAATCCAGCCATTTCGGCTGGAATTCCAAAAACGCCATTCCATGGAGGAATCCGAAATGGCAAAGATTGGTATCCTGGTACGCCACGCCAAGCATGGTGAGGCCGCGAAGAACGTTCTCAACGTCGACCAGTATTCCATCCTGCGGGATCTCGGCGTAGCTCTGAAGGATCAGGGCTATGAGATCAAGCGCGTCGTCTCGAGTCCGCAATGGCGTGCGCTCAGCACCGCCATCGAGATCCTCAAGGGATACGGCACCATGGTGCCACTCTCCGAATGCGAGAATCGCCTCGGTGACATGTCCAACGAGACTGACGTAGACGTGGATGCCCTGAAACAGGCCGCGGCGGATGCTAACGTGGGCGTCGAGCCCTATCTGCTACAGTACAAGCCGCTCAAGGACCTGGTCCAGCGCCGCGGTATCGAAGGAGCCCAGGCCCTGCGCGAGGCTGCTGCTGCCACGACGGACGGCAAGGCCTTCCTGGCCGTCAGCCACGGCGGTGCTCGCATCGAGACCACAGTGATGGAGCTCGAGGGACTGAAGGCCGTCGACGACGAGCCGCCGTTCCTGGCTGAGGAATGCAGTGTGACACTCCTCTACTTCGAAGAGGATAGCACCTACATCCGCCATGAGCACATCGGCATCCCGGTCGAGTAGTCCACTGACAACCAGCGCACAACGTCGCGCTGAACACAACGAGGGAGAACAAGAGCACTTAGCTTGTTCTCCCTCAAATCTTTTTTAACAGCTATAAGGCTGTTTTTTATTTTCTCAAATCACCTATAGCTTTAGCAATGGGTGATTATTTTATTTTTCTCACTATTCCATGGTTTGCATCTACTTCAACAACGTCACCATCTTTAAATAAAGTGCTTGCGATTTTTGTGCCAACAACGCAAGGAATGCGAAGCTCGCGCGAGATAATGGCCGCGTGGCATGTAATGCCGCCTAAATCAGTGACAATTGAGCTTGCCTTTTTAATAGCAGGGACAATATCTGGGCTTGTAGCATATGAAATCAATACATTCCCCTGCTTCATCTTTTCCATATCTTTTGGAGTATTGATTATTTTAACAACTCCACGAACTTTACCAGGACACGCACAATCACCAAGCAGCTCATGAGGTTTCTGTTGTGTTTGTCGTATAAACTGAACCTGCTTTAAAAACTTACGCGCAGAATCACCCTCAAATGTTTTTCGACTTTTTGTTGTTGAAAACTGCACTGCAATGCCAATGCGCTTATTCAATGTATGAGCATTTGGGCCACGACCATGGAGAACATCTTTAATTTCCCAAGGATATATGCGGTAAGCCTGACGCAAAGAAAAAAATGTCCTGCGCGCAATCTCTTTTATCAAAAACTGCAACACATAGCATGAATAATACATTGCATCCTTGCGCAAAGATTTTAAGAAAACAAACCTGCGAGCAATATCAAACAAAACAGCATGCTTGTCATGAATTCCAATATTTTTTATATACTTCTTTTGTAGTATTTTAGTTTCTTCTTTTTTCTGCTTAATCCTCTTTAATTCAAGCTCAGGATCTACATTTTGACGCAATAAGCTTGTAATAGATTCAATAAAATATTCTTTTTCCCATGCAGGGCCAGTATACATAAACGGAAGCCAGCAATATAATTCATAATGCCGGTTAAATGCCCGCCAAGTTGCAGTATCTAAGTTTGGCCATTTATCTAAAATATGCCTGCTATCATGCTTAGTAAGTAATTGAACTAATCCCCTATTCTTCTTGATACTATTTAAAAGCTTAAATAATGATACAGCTTCTTTTTGGGCAAAACTGTCTTCGAGCGGAGTTGTTAACACACTAAAAACATCTCCAACTGATAATGCCAGCTTCTTGTGCTCTATTTTTTGCTTAAGATAACCCAAGAGATAATTTGAAAAAAGATTTCTATCAAAATCAACTAAAACAGAAGGCCATCCGCTTATCCATGAATCAGCAAAATATTTAAAAAACCATTCATCACTAGCTTTTACAAGCTCCTTATTGCTTAAATGCTGAATTTCTTTTTTATGCAGAGACTTGGAATAAGCTATAAAATTTGTAGAAGTTTTATAGATACGATCATCTAGATCAATGCCCCATTGTGGATCATCAATAATCTTGTTAAAGATTCCTTGAGCGCATTTTTGGACTACATCAGTGTTATAGTAAATCTTAAGCGCATCATCTTCATAAATATTTAAATCGTCCCCTGGTGTTGCGTTAAGCTTGTGAATTTTTTTAAAGAAAGGATTCACAAGCATTGCATCTGCCAATGAAAAAATATAAGGCGGCGCATTTGGTACTTCTTCAAGTATGAAAAAATTTTTATATTTCTTACTCATATTTTTTTAACTATACCATGGTTTGCATCTACATCTACCTTATCGCCATCTTTTAAAACTTCAACCGCAATTGAGGTGCCTACAACACATGGAATTTTGAATTCGCGAGATACAATAGCAGCGTGACAAGTTAATCCACCTTCATCTGTAACAATAGCGCTAGCAATTCGCATAGCAGGCATAATATTAGGATTTGTTGCATGAGACACAAGGATATCACCTTGTTGCATTTTTTCCATGTCTGTTGGAGAATTTACAATTTTTACAATGCCTTTTGCTTTGCCCTTATAAGCCACTGTTCCCTTAAATTTATTAACTCTGGTAATACGTTTTTCTTTTTTTACATTCTTCTCAAACCAGACGCGAGCCTTTGCGCTGCTTAATAAAAATGGTTTTGCATTCTTGCTCATATATATAACCAACTGCATCCTTTCGTTAATCACGTCCACATCTATCTTCTTATCGATTAGAGCGTCCTCTATTTCACCAGGCAACATCATACGGACTTGGTGCAAGCTTAACCCAACTCGCTTACCAATTTCGCGAAGCAAAAACTCCATGTGATAATATGACCAGCTCTGCAATTCCCTGCGATATGCTTTATAGAATATAGAATCGCGCGCTAGCTCTATAATTTGCTTTTCGTATTTATCTAATTTTAAACTGCTGATTATCTTTTTCTGTTGCAAACAAATTTGCTTCTTTAATTCTATATGATCTTTTAATTCTTTTTTAGGATTAATTTTTCTGCGCGCAAAATCGTTTAAAATATCAACAAAATATTCTTCATTTGCAGCTGGACCTTGATATACATAATGCACCCAAGCATATTTTTTAGTGTGTTGTTTTATTTTTTTAGGATTTACTTGGGAATAAATTTTTAAAAGATTTAATTCCTGCTGCTTATTAAAAGTATCGCGCAAAGGAGTAGTTAAAATTTCAAAATACTTTTGCGCTTTGTGGCGCTTGAGAATTGCATTTAACTCGTCTGTGAGAAATGTGCCGCGCTGGTAATCCAGCAAAGGCAAAAGCAGTCCATATGAATACACTTCGATATTAGATTTAATATAACTACTATACTGTCCCAAAATCCACGCATTACTCTTCTCTGATAAATTTTTTTTAAATGCAGAAGTATTTTTTACTTGTTGTTTTCCCAAAACCTCCATCTGTACTAAAGCATTGCGCAAAAAATGCGGATCTTTTTTTATTCTACTAACAAATTCATTGTGCGCAATATCCCATTTACTTGGCAATATATACCAAGTAGCAGAATTATTTTCAATCTTAGAAAAAACAGCGCAGGATTTTCCTATGCGCTTAACAAATCCTTCGCCCATTCCATGAGAAAGCATAAAAACAGGAAACAAGGAAACAACATATTCATGCGCTAAAATTTCGTACTTCTCTTTCATAATTTTTTAATAACCCCCTTGGTTGCATCAACCTCAACCATATCCCCATCTTTAAAAACCTGTGTTGCAATTTTAGTGCCAATTACACAGGGCTTGCCAAGTTCGCGCGATACTATTGCAGCGTGCGCTGTAATGCCTCCTTGATCTGTTACAATTGCGCCTGCCTTTTTCATGGCAGGAACAACATCAGGGTCAGTGGCAATAGAAACGAGAATATCTCCTTTATTCATCTTAGGTATATCTGTTGCGCGTTTTATAATTTTTACAACTCCAGATACTTTTCCTGGACAA
>Ga0222697_1000079_pt1 | contig 48359 bp, 78 predicted proteins | sample AntAcemetage1402_FD_179835 | JGI IMG/M metagenome (GOLD analysis project Ga0222697, IMG submission 179835) | Saline water microbial communities from Ace Lake, Antarctica - #1402 | ecosystem: Environmental > Aquatic > Non-marine Saline and Alkaline > Saline | place: Antarctica: Ace Lake... | reverse complement strand
TTAGTTTAATCTTCTTATTCATTTTTGTATTAATTAATGTTTCAGCTTTACAAATTGTTACACAACCTGGAGAAATTAATAAAACTTATGAACAAGATTATAGTTTAAATTTAAAAGTTAAAAATGAACAAGGTTTAACTTTCAATAATATAACTTTTGAAGATAACGATTATATCACTATGCCCACAATACCAACATTGAATGCTGGAGAAACTGCATCTTTTACTGCTACAATAAAATATGATAGCAATTTTAATGGTGATGTTAAGATTATTGGATATTATGAAACTAATGTTGGAAGTAATTATGAAACGCATAATGTTAACATTAATGAAGGTACTGAAAGGCTTGATGTTTGCGATATTTCTATAGTTAAGGGGGATAAAGTGAATTTCATCAATAATATACCTTATGAAGTGAAATTGAGAAATATGAATACTAACGAATATTTTTCAACATTAACAGAGAATCAAAGTTATGAGATGACTTTTGATACGGTTCAAGAATTCATTTATGCACCTTACAGATATGGTGATCAATACCATTCACCTTGCACCATAACAGTTTTAGATGATACAGGGATAATACATAATCCTGAATATGATGCAGTTTTAAATTTGGATATTAATCAGAATTATTTGACAACTTCTATTGAAATGGTAACATTACAAACAGATTATACAATGAACTTTTATGATACTGATGGAGGTTTAATGTCTGTAACTAATACTGGAAGTAATTTTGCACATAATATTGATTTAAATAATGAATGGTTCACTTTCACTCCAAACAATTTTGATTTAGATATTGGAAAAACTAGACCTATTTCTTACATTATTAATCCTTTTGTAACAAAATCTAATGAAACTAATAAAAGTTACAAAAAAGAGTTAGAAATTACTGGAAATTTTCCTACTATAAAGAAGATGTTTAACATTTTCATTAATTATGCAAACATTGATAGTGGGGTTGGAAGTTATTTAGATTTAACGCCACAACAATTTCATCAATATTGTTTAGCTTATCCTGAAGATGAATATTGTCAAGTTGAAACTCAAGTAGTGTACAAAAATCTTAACGCTTCAGAGATAGAAACTAGCATTAATTGGACACAAGAAAAGGCACAATCTTTTGAAGATTATTTTATTGAAACTCTTGGTATGACTCAAGAACAATATAAACAAATATTGGATAGAATTTCTATTATTGAAAATATGACTACTAATACTGATAATAAAACTAGTATTACTCTTAATCGTGTTGACGAAAAGTTTGATGAAACTAATAGTAAATCTGATTTAGCCATTATTATGGTGTTAGGTGTAATAATCTTAGCAATATTATTTTTTGGTATAAAGATTTTGATTAATAGGATGAAAATTAAAAAAATGAGGTATTTAGAAAGATCATGAACGAAGATAATAATAAATTATACCTTTGGTCAGCATTATTTGTTTCACTTGTAGGAATAATAACAATAATTTTATTAATTATTAAAACTGAAATTCAATCTTCAACAATGGTATTCATTTCTGGTGGATTTTTGATGGTGGTTTTATTACTTTTTTTTGGTAATAAATTGGTAAGAAAGTTTACTAACGATAAAGATGGCTTATTAAAAGTTAATGAAAAAGTTTATGCTGTAGAAGAATTAAGAAAAATTGCTGAAAAAATGGTACTTAATAATTATCATTTAAATCATGTTAAGAAATGGAATTATGATTATCAAAAAACTATTGGTGAACAAAGTAAAAAGGTTGTACAAATATTTCGTGTAGAATTAGAATATGGTAATAAAAATGATGAAGTTTATTTAATCCTTAATACTATAAGGCCAAAGAATCTTAATTCAGTTTTAATAAATCCTGGAACTTATTTATTAACATCCACTATTAATTCTATTGGGGAAAATACTGAAGAAAAGTTGGATGTTAAAGAAATTGAAGTAGAAAACATTTTAACTGGTACTAAAACTAAAACTAAAGAAATTACTCATAAAGATAATATTAAAGATCCTAAGAAAGTTGAAGAAGGAAAGAAGGAGGAAGTAGCATGATAGGGTGGTTTATTGCAATAATGTTTTTAGTCTGTATAGGTTTTGGTGTAGCTTTTTTAATAATTGAGTTCAGACAGAGAGAACCTCCTATTGAAACTTCAGAAATTAGACTTTATGGTTATGATAGGTACACTAATGGGCATAATGAAGGAAGATTATTAAACCAATTTAAAGGTAAAGATAGAACACTTTTCACTTATCAACCATATTTATCTGATAAAGATAAAAAACTTAATGATATAAAATTTCTTGAACCTATTGAAGTAGTTGTAGAAAATAATAAAGTTGATCCTCATCCAGCTGGAACAATGAATAGTGGTTTTGACATTATTGAATGTTTACCACATAATGTTAACGATTTGGATGAAAATTTTAAAAAAACTTCTCATGGCCAAGCATTAATGCTTATGGTTGAAACTAAAAATCTTCAAACTATTAATAATGAAATTGAATCTTTAAGGAAGAATAATACTGAAGAAATGGCTAAGAAAGTTTACGGATTAGAAATATTTGCTGATTCATTAAAAGATTTTGAAATTATTAATAAGGATATGAAAAATATGGCACAAGATAAAACTAAATCTTCTACCACATTCACTGGTAATCAAAATCTTATAAGATGAAACTTGGTACTATAGTTATAACATTATTTTTAATTTTAATAATTGTTGGAGGATTAATATTTTATGTTAAATTTGAAAAGCCTAAACATGATACTGCTAACGCTTTCACTAATATTACAATATTCTCTTATGAAGGTAATAATGTCGTAAAAACTGGCTATAATATCTATGTTAATGGTAATTTATATAATACTGGTGAAACTATGGATAAAGGTGGAATTTTTGAAGTTATCCCATTAAATTCTACTGTTAATGTTACAAATTATAATCTGGAAGGACAAGATTATTATTCATACAGCGTTTCTAAGCAAGTTATAGATAATAATAGCATTTCTAGGTTTAATCTTCAATTAACTAAACCAGGAGTGTTAAAAATTGAAACTGAAGGGCAATTAGGGTTAGATGATAGACTGAATTTGTCAATATCCTCTGAAGGATTTTATGAAGATTTAATTTTATGTTATGAATGGTCTTACCGTTTCATTCGTGTGACAACAAATGAAACTTTTAAAGAGATAGATAAAATTGAAGGTTACGATAAATGTTTTTATACTAACATTACTATTGACAATTCTGATGTTACAATTCCATTATATCCTGTTAAATGGGGGATGGTTGATAAAGATGAATTTATCAAAATTGGGCTAAGCGATAATTTAAATAATGGTGTTGACTATGAATATTACATTAAACCTGAATATGAAATTATTAATAATATTTAAATAACTAAGATGGTACATAAATAGGATGACAACAACACAGAAAGAAGAAGTTAGTACATTAATCTTGCAAGGGTTCATTTTATTATTTATGGGTATTGCAGGTTTTATTGGTCTTGTTGCTGGAGGTTTTGATACAGATTTTGTTATTAATACTTATACAATTTATGGTGTTTATTTCTTAGTAGGTTTTTTATCAATGCACACAGCGATACAAATTAACAAATTTATTAAAACTAAAGATAATAAATATGGAGATTCTATATCTTTCAATTCTTTAGGTAAAGCTCCAGCTTTAAGCTTTTTTAAGAAATTTAATTGGTTACAAATATATATGATATGTTTAATTTTATTCAGTGTTATAGGATTACTTGGTCAAACTTTTACTGGACAATCTTTCACTAAATATTTGGGTGCAGAAACGCCATTCGTAAAACAGCAATTTACCGAAACGGGTAGCATTTTATTTTCAACTTTCATTGTGGCCACGGCAGAAAATATGGCCATTGCAGGATTTTTCGCTTTAGCGATGAGTATAACTTTAATGTTATTAACTCGTAGATTCAATTGGGCGAAAGATAATTATTTCACTTTATATTGGTTAATTGGCCTATCGTTTTTCCCAATATTATGGGTAGGGTTACACCTTTTAACTTATGGTGGACAAGAATCAGCATTATATTCGGTATTCCTTTTTGGTTTCACTGGAGCTTTCTTAACATTACTTACTGGAAGTTTTATGCCTTGGTTCGCTTTGCATCAAGTTAACAATTTATTTTTAGATTTGCGAAGATATTTTGGATCTAACGAAGTATTATTCACTGTAGCTATATTTATTATTTTAGCCTTAGGTGGTATATATTTCTTCTTAAATAATTACTTCTGGAAAAAACGGAGGATAGTATGAAATTAAAATATATAGTTTATACTTTATTAATATTTTTATCTATATTTGGGATATTCTTTTTAAGTTTATTATTTGAAGAAATCTACCATACACAAACAATGAAAGGAGCAACAGAGATTTGTTTTCCAACTAATTTAAAAATAAATGATTCTGTTCAAAATGGTTATCTACTAGCTTATACTAATTTTAATATGTCAGAATATAAAAATATTGAAGAATATAACTCTATTAGAGAAAATTCTGAAAAACAAGTATTTATTTTAAAATATATATTTTTAATAATACTAAGTGGTATTGTTGGTTATCTTATGGGGAAGGGGTATAATTAAAATGAAAAATTATAATAAATTTTTAATAATTATAGGATTTATTTTATTCTTTGTGTCAGTTTTATCTATAACCTCTAAGATTTCTAACTTTATAAATAATGGGCAAGAGATAAATATGACATTTATTGGGAATGAAAATATCACTTTAAATTTATCACTTTATAAAAATTCAAATATTATTAGTAGTTATATTAATTTAAGTCAAGGTAATGATAGTATAAATGAATTATTAGGTGATGGCTCTGATGGAGAATTAATATTTACAACCACTACTAAAAGCTATGGCAATTTAGTAAATAATGAGGATTATGAAGTCTCTGGAAATATACTTTACTTAATTCTGGAAAGAGATTATAATTTTAAAAATATAACTCTTGGTTTAGGTACAACTTTGACTTCTAAAAATACCTCTGGTAGTTATTTGAATATTTACAGTGAAGATAAGATAATTATTAATGGAACTATTATTTTAAATAATATAAGCACTATAGGTGGTGGTGGTGGTGCTGGTGGATTTAGTAATGCTTTCGCAATTTCATTAGGTGGTTCTGGTGGTGCTGGTGGGATCAATCCTGGTGTTGGTGGTTCATCTGTGATTTGTGGAGCATTATCAGCTTCTTTTGGTAATGATGGTGGAACAAGTTCAGGAGGGTCTGGTGCTTGTGGTGTATATGAAGGAATAACCTCTACAAGTGGTTATGGTGGTGATGCTTTTGGGTCTGATGGTGGAGATGGAAGTTGCAGTGCAGGAGGTTCAACTTATCCTATTGCTGGTGGTTCTGGTGGTGGTGGTGCTGGTGGTTCTGGTGGTAAAAGTGGAATAAATTTGACATTAAGTTCTCCAATAATAAGAGTTAATGGATTAGTAAATATTTCAGGTTCAGATGGAAATACTGGTGGTAATGGGGGTGATGGTGCTCATTGTGGTTATCCAGGAAGTGGAACTAACTTTGGAGGTGTCGGAGGTAATGGTGGTGGTGGTGGAGATTCAGGTAGTTTAATTTATTATTCAAATAATTTAATTAGAAATGGAATAGAAATTATAGATTATGGTGTTGGTGGTGATGGTGGTGATGGTGGTGAAAATAAAAAAGAAAATAATATAAATCATGGGTATGCAGATAACGGAACTAAAGGTATAAATGGGACTAATGGAACAATTATTATTAATCAAATAAATACAATTGAAAATCCATATATTTTGGTAAATAATACTAAATTGTGGGAATATGTTGGTAATTTTACTGAAAGGGAAATTAAGACTTCAGATTTTTCTTCTATATTAAATATCTCTTTACATAATGGATTATGTGATTGTAATGGTTGTTTTTTAGATAGTGATAATTGTTCAATTAATTTTACATTTCATTCAGACACAGCAGGGATTTTAGGAATATCAAATTTAAATATAACTTGGAATGAATCAATATTACCAAATTTAACAATTAACCAACCATCAGGTGAAAAAGATTCTACAAATATTACTTATAATATTTCAGTAAACGATAATTACCAATTAGATTATTGTACTTATTGGGTTACTAGGGGTGCAAGTCTTGAAATATCTAATACTTCTTTTAATTGTGAAACTGGAAATACTGGACTTATTTATGTAAGTTCTGTTGGAACAGATTACATTTTTCATACATTTGTTAACGATACTTTTGGTAATAGTAATTATTCAAATTCTAACTTTTCTATAAGTTCTGGTGCAATAATCGTTACACCCCCTTCAACAGGTGGAGGTGGTGGTTCTACCACTGTTATTATTGGTGCTGTAGGTAATTGGACAATGTCTTCAAGTGGTGGTGGTGCAACATTCGATTTCACTATTCTCCCTGGTGTTGATAAGATTAAAACTTTAGAATTTTTACAGCAAGGCACAGATTCAGTAGATATTACAATGTCTTGTGAAAATGTTGAAGGAGATTTATGTAAATATGTAGAATTTGAAAAAGATATTTTCAATTTACCATCAGCACAATTAAGGTTAGTAACTAACAATTTCATAATTAAAACTCCTGAAACTTATCCTATTGGTGAATATACTATTAACTTGGTAGGTACTGATAGTAATGATGTAAGAAAAGTTGTAACAGCGACAGTAACAGTTTCAAGGTTTGGAATACAAACTTTCATTGTAAAGTTAGGATCAGACTTAGGAATTTTTCCTTATTGGATAATATATTTCTTATCAATAATTGGATTAAGCATTTTTGGTAATTTCACTTTAACTAAATTAGGAGTGAAAAATTTAAGATTTTTATGGAGTATTGGTATTAGTTTTATACTTTCTACTATTTTAGTAGCAGTATTGTAAACAAAAAAATATTAATAATATTTATAAAGGATATTATCTTATAATAACTAATGGTTAAAAATAGTAAAAAGATTTTTTTATTTTCTATATTAGGTTTGTTAGTTGCTGGTGCATTAATCTTTGGAGTTTCTCAAACAATATATCCAACAAATATTCAATCTTACCCTGCAATTGTTGTTTCTGAAGGTGATGTTGGAATATGGGGTTGCACTTTTTCAGAATATGCTCCTGAATGGCATGGTGAAAAATTATTAATTAGAGCTTATTTAGTTAATGATAAGGATGAATATGAAGATTTATTTTATTCAAATTGGGACACTTGGAGAAGTTCAAGAAATAGGGGTGTTAATTCTATTGAATATATTTTGGAAGTTGGTGAAGGGGTAAAACCTCAAGAGGATTGTGATGGTAATACAAATTGTGAATTTGGTAGTAATAAGGAATGGGTTTACGATTCTGATACTGGTTTATGTTTTATTAAACAAGAGAGTCAAACATATTATAGATTAAGCAATAATCTTTGTAATTCTATAGATTTATTACAATCCAGCGTTACTGGTGATGATTATTTAACTGAAGAACTTTGTTGGGAAAATTTTATTATCTCCCCACCAATTATTTGTCCTAATGGTGGTAGTTGTGATAAACCTGTAGTTGAACCAGTTCCTGTAGAATGTAATGATAATGTTGATTGTATTGGTGTTTGTGGAGATAAAAGTCCAACTTGTGTTGATGAAAAGTGTAGATGTGATGATATCATTGTAATAATTCCTGTTGAGCCTTATAATAACCCTTTTGCGAACATTAAATTTGTTGTTTATGGTATAGGAATTATACTATTAGGTGTTTTACTTTACTATTTAATTAGAAGATTTGGAGATAAAAGAAAACGGAGGAGTAAATAATTATTAATAATATTTATAAAGAGGTTTTAATTATAATATATAATGATAAGAAATAATAAGAGAGGACAACTTACTGGAGCAATTTATGGAGTTTTAGGAATCCTTTTAATAATTGTTATTGCTGTGGCTTTAATTTATAGGCCTTTTCTTAATTTAATTTTTGGTATTGGATCTGCTGTAATCCTATTTATTACTTTCATTAACATTATTAAAGATGGAAAAGTTAAGGGAAAAGAAGTTTTACAAAAAATGGGTCTTGCCTTTGCTATTATTGGTATTAGTGCATTCTTTGTTTATGGTGGTTTTGGATTAATAAGTCAAACTGCCTTAGGACAATCATCTATCACTACTGTTGATGGTAAAACTGCTTGGGTATGGTCAGCAACTATTGGAGATGTTGATGAAACTTTCATTTTTAATGGTAGACCTTCAGATTATACTAATCCTAATACTGGAGTTAAAGTTCAACCTCAACAAGATTTAAAACTTACAATGGTTGCAACTAAAAGTTATTGTGCATATTCTACAACTGCTAAAACTAAAACTTCACCAAGTTTCTTATGGTTTGGTGGAAATGAAGTGACTTATTGGACTTTAAGAAATCCTGAAAGAGTATTAGAATATTCTATTAAGGATAATTTTGGTAATGATGTTAGATTAGATGGTGCTTCAGGGCAAGAAGCTGTATTTTTAAATCATAATGGTGGTAGTGCTAAAGTTCAATCTCAAGGTTTTTTAGGTGGAACTTATGATTGTCCAAATTATCAAGATATTGCTGTATTAAAGAATGAAGATACAGGAAAATATGTTTTTGTTGATAAAGATATTGCACAAAGTGGAAGTGTTAGTACCCTACTTAGAATAGCTACAGGTGGACAAATTGATACTGTTGGCCAAGATTTTGTAGGAGATATGGAAGGAACATATTTTGATGCTACACTATCTAAAGTTTTTGGTGGTATTGATTTAGGAAGAGTTGTTGTTACTATAACAGCTGATGAAGATTACTTTGAAAGCACCGTTATTGATCCTGCTAAAGGTGTAATACCTTTAATTAATGATACAAATCTACCTTCAAAGATTTCTGCTGAAAGTGATAGTTCTTTAACCGTTGATGTAAAAAATACTGCTAATGATGATGGTTCAATGATATTAACTGTAAGCTCACCAAATTTTGGTATTAGTCCTGGAACATATACTGATGGAATTAATGCTGGTAAAACTAAAACTTATAGTTTTCAATTAGATACAGGTTCAAGTTTAGGTAAATATCCTATTGAAATTAAAGCTTGTGGTTCTTCACAATTTTCTTCAACAGTATGTGATACAAAAACAATCTTTGCAGAAATTGTTGCTAAAGATACTATAGAAGATAAATGTGGTGACGGATTTTGTGATTCAAGCAGAGGGGAAACTGTTCAAAATTGTGCTAATGATTGTTATGATCCACAAGATACTCCTAAACCTAATCAAACTTTACAATGTCCATCATGGTATGAAAGTTATAAAGAAGTTGAACAAGTTGATTATGATTGGTATAATTATATTGGCTTTGGTGAACCTGAAAGAACTCTTGATCCTACTTGTGTTACAAGTGGTTGGGTTTATGCTTTAATCTTTGGAATTATTGGTGGCGTTATCATAATAGTTATTACAGTAGTAGTATTAAAAAGTGCTAAAAAGCCTAAAAGGGGAAATAAATAAAAATGGCTAGAAGAAAAAAGAAATCATATAATCCATTTAAGATGTGGGGAAGTTATGCTGGAACTTATTTATTAGGATTTTATATGACTTTTTTTGATGTTCGATCACAAGGAAGTTTATTTAATACATTATTAAAGGGTTTAAAGGAAAGCTTTTTTTGGTTTGGTGAGCAAGTAGCACCAATAGATACAATAATTGTATTAATATTAGGTTTCTTTGTTGGATTTGGAATACATTCATTAATTAGGAAGGTGAGGAAATGAAGAAAAGAAGAAGAAATGTTAAAAAGAAATTCAATTATTTATTAGGTTCAGCTGTAGGTTTAACTTTAACATTATTCATTGTAACCTTATTCATTTACTTTTTTGACTTCATAAGAGAGTTTAAAGGTATTATACTCTTGATTACAGGCGTTCTGTTAGCACTTTTTATATTATTTGGAGTATTGCAACCAAAAAAGGTTAAAAAGGCTTTATGGGGAAAATTGTGTTAAAAAATGGCTAGAAAAAGAAAACCCAATAGAACAAGTTTAGCTTTTGGATATTCTTTAGCTATTATATCTATTATAGGTTTTTTGTCAATAATTTTTGAAGTTTATTTTGGTACAAACTTTTTAACAAGATATGCCCAAGATTTAATTTTAATCATTTTAGGGATTGGTTTAGTTTTTGAAGGAAAAATTAGAAGTTGGAAAAAGTTTCCAAAAAATGGATTAAATTCTAACGAAGTTTCACACATTATAACAGGACTTGTTGGAATAACGGCATTCATTATAGGTTTTATATCTTTAGTAGGTGTACAATCAGAAACAATTAAAGCTACTCTAGGAATTATAGCTGTTATTGCAGTAATAGTTATAGGAATTGAGACATGGTTGGTAGATTAAAATGACTAGAAAAAAGATAAAATTGTTAAGTAATAAACCTTTAATATGGTTTCATTATGTTTTATTGGTTGGAATCATCTTCTTAGCACACTATTTAAGCGATATTACAGGTGTTGAGGCATTAGTTATGACTAATGGTTATGTTGGTTGGGCTATATTATTTGTGTGGTACTACGCTTTCGTAAGCTTAGGCGACCAGTTAATACATAATATTCTCCAAGTAGATTAAAAGGTATATTTATAAAGATTGAACAACTAATTAAACTATGACAACAGATATTACTTGCACTGGGTTAAGTCCTGGACAAATTCTTGAAAATGCTCACGAAATTACAGCTGTACCTTCAATATGGATTTTAACTTTAGTAGGATCTTTAATATTTTTAATATTTGGTATGTTGATGATAGATTGGGGAAAAGGGGAACATCCGTTCAGAAAGTTTGGTTACATTTGGTTCTTTGCAACAGTAGCTTTAATAATCTTAGCAACATTTTTATCTTTCAGTCCAAACTTTGTTAACGCAATTTATGAATTTTTCATTAATCTTAGTTAAAAAAATATTAATAATATTTAAATACTAATTTTATCTTATACATTTATGATTTTTTACAAAAAAGATTATCAACTGAAAGGGGGTAATCTATTTTAAATGGCACGGAAAAAGAAATTTGATTTTTCAATATTTTTTGGAATGCTTATTGGACTAATTGTTTCAATAGGTGTTGGAGATTTGTTTATTGAAGGAACATTTTTAGGATCTTTTGCACTTAGATATTTACCTTTACTTGCTCACCAAATTGTTGGTTGGGTAATTATTATTGGTAGTATTTGGGCTTTCGGAAGTTATCTATACAATAAACTTAATTAAATTTAATTAAGGTTACAAACAATTTTATTTCTCGCCCTGGATAAGTATCTAGGGCTTTTTTATTTTTAATATCACTATTCCACCAATCATTCCTATAATAATGTCCCAAACAGCGTCAAGAAAACTTTCTGGCAAAAAGAAATAAGGGAACTGATAAATTGCCCACCATTCAATTATTTCATAGCTTAGAAGGGCTACAAATAGCCAGAATAATGGATTTTTTACTTTTATTGACACTAAATAGCCCATTACGAGCATTCCTGAAAATAAATGTACAATACTCCATAAAGATAAATAAATGTAAGAATTGTTTACTATTTCTATTTGTAAAACTTTTGTGATAGCTAATCTAATAATTTCTAATTGGCTTAACATAGAATTGTAAGGTTTTTATTATTTATTAATGTTTGTCTTAGTGGAAAAATATTAATAATATTTATAAACCCTTTATACCTATATTTATTAATGGCTAGAAAAAGAAACTTTTTTGATATGGAAAATGTTGTTACAGGGCTTAAAGGTTCTGTTAGTGGAATTCTTTCAGCATTAACAATCATCCCATTATATGTATTAGTTAGCTGGTTATTTGCTACTAAAGCTATGTTTGGTTTAGGATTAATTTTTAGTATTTTCACTGTCTTATTAAATTGGCACTTCTGGGGATTTTATTCTAACAGATTGTGGGGATGGAAATAAAAAATGGAAACCAATAAAGAATTGTTTGAAAAAAGAAGAAAGTATGTTAATCAGGAATTTCAACAAAAAGTTAAAGGATCTAATATGTCTAACCCAAAGAAATCTAAATTAATGAAATTATTATGGAAACAAGCCAAGAGGAAGTTTAAATGAAAAGGAAAACTAATATAATCAAAAACTCAAATATTATTTTAGCAACAGTTCCAATATTTGTGGCATTAGCTTTATTATGGAATGTTGCTTCTGGAAATTTATACACTAATTATATTATTATTGGTGCATTAGTATTGGGAGTGTTGGGGATTTGGAGGGCAATAGTTAGTTAAAAATCCAGCAAGAAAAAAAGGTCTTGAATTAAATAAAATGTTAAATAAGACATATAGAATGATGTCTGCTTCGGAGAAGATGAAATAAGATGGTAAAATATATTACATTATCAGAATCAAAAAAGAGAAATAAGGGTAAAAATAATTATTATATTAAAGGTTATTTTGATGGATATAATAATCCTGCTAGAAGCACTTTAGAAGTAAACAAAATTATAAAATCTGGTAAATTAAATTCTTTATCTCAAAAAACAAAAGATTTTATAGAAGGAAAGTCTAGAGGCGTTATAGAAAAAAAGAAAATATAATTAAGGATGCCATACTTCTATTTCATTAGGATGAGTTTTTGTAAGTTTCCTCTTATCAAATGTAGTAATCCAGTATGGTATACAAGCATACTTTTCCATTAAAATTTTATATAATACTTTTTGTTTTTCTGGACAAGGTTTATTAGTCTTCAATTGGAACAAACAACAAACTTTAGAATCACCTTTCCATCCAATAGCGTCGAACTCACAATCGCCAACATGATAATCTTTAAGAAATCGTGAATGTGGGAAAAAGTAAAGGTCAGTGAAACCATCTTTCACCAAATAAGCACGAATTTTCATATTACTTTTTCGCATTTTTGCCCTCGTGTTAACCATTAGTAATGTTTCCAGTGACATTTAATATTGTTTCATTAGTTCCAGTCATTGTATCAATGATATGTGTTGCAGGTTTAAGAAAGTTTGGACTTGCTTTACCTAAATTCCACCATGCAGTGAAAGGGGTTGTTGCATACTCTGCCCTAGCCATGAAGCCACTTTCTGGTGAAGATAAAGCCAAAAATAGTACCTGAATTAAAAAGAATATTATTATTCCTAAAGCTATATTAATGAAATCGTTAGATTTGTTTGAAAATGGAGATTTTGCCATTAACCAAGCAAACAATGTTACCCATTTATATGATACCCAAACAGCACCAATCAATATTGCCCATTCAACTACCCAATTCCATAATCCTCCCCAAAACATTGGTGTTGACTGATATAATCCTCCCTGGTCTATGGCCTTTAATGCTTGTTCATTAATAGATAATGTTGGTGCTATAAGTTTTTTTCCAATATAATCAATGCTTGATCCAATATTACCAGATTCTATCCCTAAATAAATACCATAAATTAAAGGGATTATCAAAAATAACATCCAAAAAGCTACACCTACCCATTTACCAAGGCCACCTAATAGCCAACCACTAGACTTTTTTGTGATTAATGTTATTGCTTGTTCACCTGCCATATTTATCCTCAAAGTATTTAATCTTCTGGCTTAATATAGTTATCTTTTCATTAAACATTTCAGTCATCATCATTAAAGGGTTCAATTTTAGATTTAGTTTTTCTAAAAATTCCGTCTCTTGTTGCAACTTTTCTTGTAACAACTTTCTTTGTTTTTTTAATTGGTTTATCATAATTTCTTGGTTTCCTTTTTAATAATGAATATTTTATCCCTCCATACCTAATATCTAACTCTTTAATTTCACTTCCCCTAATATCACCAGTTTCATCATTTTTGTAATAGTATAATCTACCCATTTTTTTCAATAAAAGTTTTTAACTCCCTTAATTCCATGATTATCCAACCATATTTGGATCTTGTACCTTTCCCTGTAACAGATTGTTTCAAATCTTGATAATATTTTACCCTTCTATCTAATTCTTTAGTAACTTTACTCATTCTAAATCCTCAATTTCTTCCTTTATCTGTTGAAACCATTTATCATCTTTCCTATCTAAAATGTAATAATAAATTAATAATGTAATCATTAGTAAATAACTTAACACTAAACCAATATCTCCAACACTTATTTTATAATTTATAAAATCTAAGTTTATAATGTCCGTCAAAAACCATAAATTAACTTCACTATTATCTACAAAACATGAATGGGTTGAATCCATATTAATATTGTCACAATTATTAAACTTTACAGGCATTTTACAATCATTATCTTTAATAGCATAAAAGTTTGCTGTTAAACTTATTGAAAATATAATCGATAAGAAAAGTATGAAAATTAAAACTTTTTCTTTCTTAGTTATCATAATATTTTTCTCCCTTTTTGAAATTCTAACAAATGTAGATAAAATTCAGTATTTTTTAAAAAATCTTCAAGTTTATTGATGTCAATCTCGATATTCTTAGTATTTCCTATACCTTTCTTAATAATTGCTAAATCATTTTCTACCAAAATTACTAAAGTTTCACGAAAATATTTATCATTACTCTTTTTACCAATCTTTTTTGCAAGTTCATCCAAATAATAAACTTCTCCAAGGTTATCAACATAAATATCTTTAAGAATTAACCACTTTTTCCAAGTCAAATTCACCATAATTAAGCTAATTTAAGCAACTATATAAACCTTTGTAAGAATTAAAAAAGTTATAGTTACTATTATGAAATAGCTTTATAAAGATTAAATCACTAAATATCTTATGAAAAGCCAGGCTATAAATGCTGAATTTGCGAATGTGAAACCTTCCGTGGTGGCTAAAACGATTAATACTGAAAGGGGGTTTATTTAAAAAAAAATGTCAAAACAAAAACGAGGCTTAAACGGAATGCAAGTCTTTAGTATGATGATAGGTGTTCTTTTACTTGTTGGATTAATTATATATTTTGCTGTTCCTCAAACACAGTTTGATAAAAACGGAGAACCAATAGAAAGTATTAGTGGATGTCCTGAATCTACAGGTATTTTAACTGTAAGTATTGTTAATGCTTTACAGCAAGGTACAGCAGTTACAGGTGCTACTATCACGGCAGTTGATGCAAATGGTGTACAAACTAATGTTACATCAGGAACTACAACTTTCACTATAGGTAAGAAATTTGATTTGTTAGTTAGTGTATCTGATTACTTAGATACAAAGATTGCAGACCAAGTTATGACTTGTGGTGGTTTAGAAGTTAAAGCTCCTATCTACTATGCAACTTCAGATAACCCATCTATCCGAGTTAAAAACGATGATGGAGATTATGTTACTAATGCTGTAGCAGGTGGTGCAAAGAACCAAACTGACTTAAGTGCAGGGGAAACTTTCACTTTCGATGTTGAATTCCAAGGTACTAACTTAGAATCTTCTGGAAATTTAGTATATATTATTGAATTACCAGCAGGAAGTTCTGCTAATGTTACAGATGTATTAATGCCTGGTGCTACCAATTTAGGAAGTATTCCAAGTGTTCACACAACTATTAACGCAGGATCTAAGGTTGTAGCTTTCGATGTTCCAGCTGTTGTTGGTGCTGAAAAGAAAACTTACTCTGTAAGTATTGTTTTAGGTGCTGATAAGGACTTGAACGGTGGAGTTTACACAGATTATTACGCTAAACAATGGTTCGTTGATGATGATGGCTCTTTAGTTAATGGAATACAAGATTCTACTGGTGATGCTCAATATGAGAACACAGGAGATTTTGATTTCTTAATTGAAACTGCTTAATTATTGTTAAAATAATCATTATAAAAAATTGAACATTAACCCTCAATTTGTTTTTTGAGAGGGTAATCATATTCCTGACTTTCATAGGTTTAGCCTGTAGGAAATAAAAAAATGGATAATAAGAAAAAAGGTTTAATCATTCTAGGAATAGTGTTATTAATTTATATTTCAATCCCATTATATAATAATGTTCTTTTCCCAGCATACCTAAGTTATACTTCTGCGTGTGATCCACAATTATTTGAAGATAAATATTCTGACACATATTATGTTGCAGGAAATACCACTTTAGAACCTACAGGCAATATTACGATAGTTTTAAGCTCTTATGATGAAACTTTATATAAGCATGAATTAATTCACGCTAACCAAATTCAAAGGAAATGGCCTAGCCTTAATTGTGTTCATCCAATACAAAAATATTTATCAGAAGTTGAAGCTTACACTTTTCAATATTTTCCAGATTGGATTTATTATAGAATTTATTCATAGTCAGATATATTTTCTGGTAAACTTGACATTATTTTTTGAAAAGAAACATAATCATCTTCCTTAAACCCTTTAGATTTAAATATCTCTAGAACTCTATAAAATCTTTTAAAACTATTCCTTGTTACATTATATAAAGAACCTACTCTGTTAAGTTAAAGGGAGCTATTTGTTTAAAAAATTATCTTTTTGCTTTCCAGTAATTTCCTTTCTTTGATAACCATCCACGATTATACATCTTATTGAGATATTTCAATGCAGTGTTCCAACTCATTTTACTTTTTATTGCTATTTGGGTTGTATTCAGCCAACCTCTATTTCTTAATAGAATACTCAATATTGCTCTCTCGTAAGTTGATATATTTACCATATTAAATTTTATACCTTAATTCCCCACTCTTTTCATCAAAAGTTCTTAAATTTTGTTTTATAATTTCCATATTAATCCTCAACTAAATCAGCAATTTTATTATAGGCATCAACCCCTTCATCTTTATCAAGTTTTATTCCAGACATAGAATCGGTAGATATTAATTCTTGTTTTTCTGCAAAAACTAAAAAGCTATTTATGAAAAAGTTAATTTTATAATTATTATTAAATATTTCTTGTTTAATTTTTTTGAAATATAAATATTTTGTTATTTCTAATCCTGTTTCTTCATAATCCAATAAAAGTTCATAAAGTTTATTATAAACTTCTTTAACATCAGAAATATATTCCTCAACCTTTATACAAGTTTCTTTTTTTTCAATAAATTCTTTAGCACCTGACATTATACGATAAATTGCTACAAAAGCTTTAGTTTTTTTAAGAGGTTCTTCACTTAAAACAAATAATGAAGGTAAAATACTTTGGGGTATTTGATTAACCACATAAGAATTAATTTCACCTATCTCTTCATCATTAAAAATTCTAATATTTTTCATGTATAGGGTATCTCAACCTCAAAAGGATCAATCTCCTCATTTTTAGTTTCTATTATTAATTCTTCATTCTTTATATTTGTTTGCTTTTCTTCTTGTAAATTAAACTCTTCAGGCATTACACCAATATGATTCATAAAAACTTGGTCATCTTTTCCAGAAATAATTTTTTCTTTTCTTATTTTATTATCTTGTACAATATTTTCAACATACTCTTGATGATTTAAGGGTTTAGAATTAATAGTTTTATCAAAACTTTTAGGTTCTAAAACTCTTTGAATTTCTTCTTTAAAATTTATCCATCTACCAACCTCTTTTTCCCATACATTTTTATAAAAGTTACCATTCTTTTCTTGCCAATATCTACATTTAGGTAATAAAATATAGGCATAATAACTATTTTTACCTGAAGGGCAAAACATAAATTGTCCAGGGTTCATTGCACCTAATTGTGTTACTTGTTTTTTTGTCATAAAACCATCACGATATAATTGGTCTGTAGCCATTTTTCTATCAGCTTCGCTTGGTAAACGACCTAATAGTGTTAAATCTTGCTGACCATCAACTATTCCCCTTGTTTCACTAGGACTTTGGGTATCTAATAATAAATGTAATCCTCTTCTACCCATTCTTATCCAATCTGAAAGGTAAGCTTTCATAACTTTAATTCTATCAGGTGCAACAGATTGGTCTCCTACTCTAAAAAATTCTGAAGATTCACGAAATACCCCTATAACTTTTCTCCTTTTTCTATCAAGTTCTTGACATATTTTTCTTAATAAATAACCTATAACAAAAAGTTTATGCTCTTCATCAACAAAGTCTAAACAAATAACACTAATTTCTTCTTGATCATCTAATATTTTAGATATATCTTTTTGTGTAAGATTTAATTCAGAACTATCCCCTTGCAAAAATCCACATTTTATTAAAGGTTTTAATACAGCATTATATAATACATTACCTTTTCTACTTTTTTTTTGAAACTCTTCTAATATTTCTAAAGAAGTTGTTGTTTTTTTACTATCACTTAATATATCCTTCCAAATACCATTAATATTATCAGGTACTTGACCAATTTCTAAAGCTAAATCTTTAGATTCAATATCCCTAATTGGAATAGTAAATATTTTGCTTGTAACATTTGGTGGATTAAATGGTAATTTCTTTTTTTCCATTTTTTTCCCAATTAAAGGATAATAATATGTAACTTTATATTGTCTAGGACCTTCTTTATCTAATCTAAAATATTTTTTAACATAATTCCAATATTTATTTTGATTAGAGGGTAATCCCCAATATAGGTGTTCATTACGACTACCACCCCAAAAATCTATAATTTTATATTTCCTATTAGGATTATCATGGTAAAGTCCTGCTAAGGAAAGTATAGACACTGTTTTACCTGACTTAATCCTTCCATAAACAAATATTGCACCTGTTAAATCAGGAGGTGTTTGTAATACTGCTTGTTTAATAGGATTAGACTTTTTTACTTTCCTTAATCCATTACCAAAAATCATTAATTTCTGCCTCCTCATACTCTTTTTGATAGATTGGTTCATATTGGTGAAAACCATATACTGGTTGTGTTTGTTTTAAATAAGGTGTAGGCCCTCTTTTAATAGCCTTATCCATATCAATAATTTCATCACTCCAATCTACTTCTTCTTTTAAATTATTTATTCTTTCTTTAATATTTTCTTTTTCTTGTTTATTATTTGCATCATTTAATTCATTATTTAACTTATTAATATTTCTTTTCAATTCATTCTTCTCTTTTTCTTCTGGAGTTAAGTTTTTTTGTACTCTTCTAAATCCATTAGCATTAAGTTCTAAATTAATGAAGCTCCAAAATCCTTCACGGCCTTTTCTCCAAGCAAGAACACTATAGATTCCTTGTCCAAAATTTTTATACAAATAATACGCAAATTGTGCATCAGTTAGAATTGGACCATTACCAATATTTTTAAACATTTTTATTGAATCATTATAGTCAATCCTACAAGCTAGTTTCCAATCACTACGCCACATATGGACTATTTGATTTTTTGTTGGAACTCTAGTCTTCTTCCTGACTCTCAATAGTATTGGTTTCATTTTTATTCCTTTTTTGTGAAGAAACATATCCTTTCCATAACAACCTTGTGATATAACTTACTAAATTCTTCTTAGATTTAAGATTATCCTTTGCAATTTTAGGGTCTGCCTTTGCCATTTTGTTGACTTCTTTGGGAAGGTCAAAATCTTCTTCAGGAATGAAGATTGATATAGTTGTGTAAGTTTTCTTCTTTTTTACTACCATAATTATTTTTTCCTAGATTTAATATGTAACTATACTATTTAAAGATTTGGAATGTAACATAACATAACCATATATGTTATAACATAATGGCTTGAATTGTGGGTTTGCTTGTCTGTATATATAAAAGAATAGGTAAAAACCTACACTATAACACATTAGACATAATATATCTTATTATTCTTACATATAGGTAATTAAATTTGGTTAATCTTTTATGATAAACATTAACTTTATATAGATTTAACACCATGATATAATATGATAGTTAATCTTTTAGTTAAATTGTATGGAGTTAAAAGTTAATCTTTATAAAATGAGAGATAGGTATCACATTAAATCTAATAAGAAAGTTTTCTTATATGGAGATGAGTGGAAGAGATTTTATAATATGCTTAGTGATAAGCAACAACCTTATTTTAAGATTGTTATTAATACAGGTGGTAGAGTAAACGAAATTTTGAATCTATGTCCTAAAGATATTAATAAAGATCGTAAACAATTAACCTTTAGGATAACTAAAGTTAAGGCTAAGCTTGGAGAGACTAAACCAACGCCAAGAACTATACAAGTTAGTTCAGAATTTTGTGCATGGGTCTTAAGATATGTTAAGAGTCATAACATTAAAACTAATGAGCCAATAATAACTATGAGTAAGGTTGGCATTCATAAAATTATTAAATCTAAGTTAAAAGAAGTAAGACCTAATGATTATAATGATTTCTCATCACATAATTTAAGGAAGACTCATGGAATGTGGTTATTAGGTATTATAATTCCAGGAATAGAAGTTGCTATGAGATTAGGGCATGACTTGAATACATTAATGAAACATTATGCTTCACCAACACTTTTAAATTATGAAGATAAGATTATTATTGTTGATGAACTTGGAGATTTGTATAAAGATATAAGGCAACTTTAGAATATATTTCTAATCTCATTAATAAAAGTTTTGAATGTATAACCAATCCAATCATATCTAACAATAACATAAACTTTCCTTGACCAATATATTAAAGCACCAATCAATATTAAAGCTAAACTAATTCTTACCCACATTTTTATCCACCCTTTTTAATATTAATAAAAACATTAAACCTATAGAAGTGGAGAGGATAAAACCTGCCCACCCCCATAAGTGCGAACTAGTCAGTGATGTGGCACAGAATAGGATAAGGATCAATAAAGTATCAAAGTCCATTCTCTATTAAATCCCTTCTATTTTTATTATTTTCTTTTTCTTGAGTAAGAGCTTCCTTAACATACCTAATCTCTCCTTTACATTTTTCATCCTTTACAAAGATTATGTTCATAAATCTTAAACATTTTTCTATAACATTATCCCTCATACTACTACCACCAATTTATTATAACAATCATCACAGAAAGCAATCTTCCCATTAGCTAAAATATCTCCACAAATTATATGGTTAATACCATCACTATAAATTGTTTGGCCACAACACTCTCTTCTTTTATTAACATTAATCTTAATCTTCAATATATGTGTCACACTCTTTCCTCCCAATTTTAGTCGTTAAAAATAATGCTAAGAATAACATAATATTAATTAAATAATAATGGTTATAACCAAAGTATAATATTTGAAACAAGCTTAATAGGATTCCTAAAATTGATACTATCTGAAAAGTTAATTTCATTCTTCAACTCCTTTTCTTTCAAAATATTCAAAAGCTTTTTGAGTGATAAATTTAGCTGGGCCAGGAGTTTTCTTTAAAATTTCAAAAAACTTGTTTGCACTATTATAAAAATTGATTGTAGTTTCTAATCGTGATTCCCAAAATTCTCTCGTTTGATATAATTTTACTTTCTCTTCTGCTTCTTCATCATAAATAATATTACCATATTGTTTTACAGCAATTTTTGTAGGTTCTTTAGTATTCCACTTATTATATTTTATAAATGTTTTTTCAAATGTACAATCTATATTTTGTAAATGTCCATCTAGTTCTACTTGTAAGAAAAAATGATATTCATCATCATTAAATTTATTCAAATGTTTCTTTACATTTGGTGGGAAAGTTTGATTACTCCATTTAAATTTAACAGCAATATTCTTTGCTCTATAACCTGCTTGTTCTAAATAATGTTTCAAAACTTCATGCTTATGTACGCAAGTATGTGAACAATCTTTAATATTCTTTGGTAAATAAAATTTCCAATTATCTCTTACATCCTCAAAAATGTCTATCAATTGTTGTTCTTTAGTAGAAAATTCTTTATGAGAAAATAATTTCATTTCACCACCACAATTCCAGAAATGTCAATATCTGATCCTTCTTTAATTTTATAATCTATAACATCACCAGGTAATAAATGAACATAATAACTCTTCCCCATCTTCTTAACTTTTCTTATTCGTTTAATCATAATTAATCATAATTAACCATTCTTTATATACTTTATGTTGTCACTTTAAAGTTTGTTACCAAAACTATATAAATAACAACCTATTTATTAATTTATCTTTTCGCAGAAAAGAGGAAAATTTAAAAATGCAAATTAAAGAAAAAGAGCGTGTTATTGAGAAAGCAAAGTTTTATTTTGAAAATAATCTTAAATGTCATATTAAAATTAGGCCTACTGGCTCAATGAATGGTAAAATTATTTCTGAATTAATTGATGATCTTTATTATTGGTTTGATAATATAAGGCAACCAGGGAAAAAGGAAAGATTATTTTTAATAGATATTTTTGATATTAAAGATTATGAAGAGGTGGAAGAATGAGTGAAGAATTTTGTGATTTAGTATTAGATGATGGAACAATTATTAAAGCACATGATAGAAAATTACAAGCTGAATCAATAATTGCTGAAAGTATTCTTGGAGAATTAGTTATACATGATGGAGATTATGGAGTATCTAAATGGGAAAAATATAAAGATACAGCATTATTAGATGGGAGAATATCTTATGAAACTTGGGAAAAGTATTGGAATAAACATAATGCTAATAAAAAAATTGAAGTTGAATTACCAGGTAATGGGATTTTAGTTTCAAAGTTTTCTGATGAATTAGCTAAGGAATTTAAAACTAAAAATAAATTATTTTATAGATCAGATTCTAAAGATATAGTGGAAATTGGTAATATTAAATTGGCTGATGGGAGTTGTATTAATGATGGATTTATTGAATTAAAACCTGCAAGATTTATTACAGTGATGGAACAATATTTTAATCCTTGGACAACAGTATATTTTAAAAGTGGAAAAAAGGAAGATATACCTAAATCAATGAATCAAACTACAGGAACTATTGTTTTAGCAAGTCCAAACTTTATTGATGAAATGCCTGTAATTAATAGAATCTTTCCAGTACAAATGCCTATAATCTATGAAGGAAAATTAACTTTCCCAAAAGATGGTTATGATAAAAGGTTTGGATCTTGGTTACCTCATAATGCTCCAAAAATTTCTAATCAAAATATGTCTTTAGAAGAAGCTAAAGAAATCATATATTTTATGTTTAAAGAATTTTGTTTTCAAGAACATAAAGATTATATTAACGCAATAGCTGGATTATTAACACCATTCCTAAAGGGATTATATCCAACATTTAATACTAGATCACCAATTTTTGGATATTTAGCAAACAGGGAGAGGGCAGGTAAGGATTTCTGTGCTGGAATTACAGGAAATTTATATGAAGGTCAAGCTTTAGAAGAACCACCAATATCTGATGGTGAGTATAAAACTGGTGGAAAGAATGATGAATTAAAGAAGAAAATCCTTTCTGCAATGATTATGGGAAGGAAAAGGTTACATTTTGCTAATAATAAAGGTAAAATGAATAGTGCCGTTTTTGAAGGAATAACAACTACTGAAACATTTTCTGATAGAAAATTAGGAAAAAACGAAATTTTAACCTTTGATAATGAATTAGATTTTAGTTTCAGTGGAAATATTGATATTAGATTAACACCAGATTTAGCTAATAGGTGTAGAATTATTAGATTATTCTTAGAAATTGAAGATGCTAATGCTAGAAAATTTGATACTCCTAATTTACATAAATGGGTTAGAGATAATAGGGATAAAGTTTTATCAGCATTATATGCTTTAATAAGAAATTGGGTAGAAAAAGATATGCTTGAAGGTTCAGTGCCTTTTGCATCTTTCCCTCAATGGGCAAAGATTTGTGGAGGTATTATGGAATCTGCTGGTTATGATAATCCTTGTGAACAAGATAGAAAAGAAATATTAGGTATCAGTTTAGATAATGATACAGATGAAATGAAAACATTATTTGAATATATGTTTGAAAAATTTGAAGATAAATTTGTAAGTAAGCATGATGTTATTGAACTTATAAAGTTTGAAAATAACCTTTTCAACTATATTGATTGGAATAGTAAAAGTGACCAAACAAAATTTGGTATCAAATTAAATAAGTTTGTTGGTCGTATTTTGTCAGATATTAGATTAATTGTTAAAGATTCAACAGTTAGAACAAGTCGTTGGCAATATAAATTTACTAAAGAAACAGCAGTAAAAGACAAAAATGAGATATTTTTTAATGAAAATGACCAAAAAAATGGTAACCTTGGTAACTTCGGTAACCTTTTACCCACCCCCAATATCTCTATAGAAGAGAATATAGGTATAGGGAATTCGTTACCAATGTTACCAACGTTACCAATTCCTAATATTTCTAAAGATATTACTAAATTCACTGATGAAGAGCTAAAATCAGCTGGATTATCAAAAGAGGACTTAGAATGAGTTTTTGTTATAATAAAATGGTAACACAACCTTTAAGTAGTAGGGGTTACTACTATTAATATGAATAAAAAACAAATGATATGTGATATATTAAAAGATAATAAAATGTTATCAACTTCAGCTATTGCAGATATGACTAAGGCTAATATTTATATTACAAAAGAAAGATTAATAATTTTAGAGAATGAAGGTTTAATTGAAAAGATTGCTACACCAAGATTTACTTATTGGAGGTTCAAAAGATGAGTTTAGAATTAAAAGAGAATGGTACTTTATTTGATCCTTCTGCTGAAGATTTAATAAATTGTTCAGTTGAAGAAATAAGATTAAAAAAGAAAGAAGAAATAAATAATATTCAAATGGGTAATAGATAATAAAATGGAAGAATTTAATATGAAACCTGTAGAGAAAGCTGAAGATACTGCTTTTTTTGAGCAACCAATAAAAAGTTCAGTAGAAATTAAAACTTCTAGCAGAGGTTTTCCTACAATTCGTGTGAAAGTAGCAAAAGATGAAGAAAGTTGTTTAGAACCTTTAATATTGTTAGCAATAGATAAATTTAAGCAGACCTGTGGGTTGTATAATGATGAAATTGCTGAAAAGCAAGGAATTTTAATGTATAATGGTGATTTTGCTACATTAAAAACTATAGAATTTCCAAAGAAAATTGGTAATATGTGTATAAAATGTCATCAATCTAAAGTTGAATTTTTTGATAATACTAGGATTTGTATGGATTGTTATACTTCTAATGTCCATAAAGCGACGTCTAATCATGGGGGTACGAAGAATGGATAAATATATGGAACTTCTAAAATTAAAGAAAAGGTATAACTTTATAAAATTTAGAGCTAAGCAACCTATATTAGATTTAGGTGGTGGATATGGTTTATTTTTAGATTCACAGAATATTGATAAAGCTACAATTTATGATTTAACAACTAATAGAAATAATATTTATAATTATGTTGAAGCAGATTTAACTAAAGAATTACCAAAAACTAAAGAAAAATTTAATACAATATTTATTACAGAAGTTTTAGAACATCTACCAAACCCTTTAATGTTATTATCACAGGCACATAATTTATTGAATGATAAGGGTGTTTGTTATATTTCTATACCATATACAGAAATTGGCCAGGATCATCATCATGTTTGTAGATGGACAAAGAAAGAAATATTAAACCAAACAACAAAGTTAGGTTTCACTTCTAAAGTAATTCAATCAAGAAGGAGATTTTATGGATTAGGATTTTTCTTACCTCATTGTTGGTTAGTATTAGAATTAAGAAAAAAGACTATTTATCCAAATGAAAAAAATATTATAAATTATAAATTAAACATTTCGTCTAAGAACAATAAAGTGAAGAGGTGTGAAAAATGAAGAGAAAAACAATAACAGGTATTCTTAATGGATTAACAACTACAAGATTAGTTAAGAAAAGAATAGTAAAAAGGAGAAAATCAAGAAATTACTTTTGTTTCTGTAGTCAATGTGGTTGTGAGATAAGAGGAAAAATGGCTTGGACTGGTGCTTGTTATAAATGTAGAAAAGATGCAGAAAGATATAGTTCGCAAGATAATAAAAAGAACTATAAAGTGAAGGAGGATGAAGAATGATAGACAGATTAAGATTTTGTATAGATAATACTGATAGTCCAAAGTTATTAGAAATTCTAAGTAAGATAGCCTCACTTCCAAAAAAACAACAAGAAGGTGTATTGGATTTAGTAGAAGCAGGAGTGTTCACAAAATGATAACTTCCCATAAGGCAAATAATACGAAAGGAGATAAAAAATGATGTATGCTGAAGAGGTTTATTGTTATCATTGCAAAAAGTTCTTCTACCTAAATCAATTTAGATTAAGAGAGGCAAAAACAGTATCATGTTTATATTGTGAAAAGAGAGTAGATAAGAAGAAGAGTTTACAAATTCTAAGTAAAGCGAAAGGTGATAAAAAATGAGTAAAAGAAGTAAAAGGGGTTGTGGAAAATGGTTAAGAATTAGTTCTGGTAATCTTGATTTTTATTGTGGAATAACAAAAGTTAATGGTGTTTCAAATAAAACACTTCCTAAACATTATTGTGAAGAATGTTCGCAAAGTAACGATAAGGAGTCCTCACAATGAAAACTGTTGAACTATTTGCTGGAACTCAAAGCTTTAGTAAAGTAGCAAGAGAATTAGGACATGAAACTTTTTGTGTTGATAATAATCCTAAGTTTGATAATGATTTAACATCTGATATAGATATTAATTTAATTGTTACAACCCTTAATAAACAATTAAAAAATGCAGATATAGTTTGGATGTCACCTCCTTGTACTACTTTTAGTATGGCTGCTGGAAATACACATTGGAATGAAGATAGAACTCCTAAAACTGAAAGTGCTAAATTAGGTAAAAAGCTTTTAGAGTTATGTTGGTTAGTTGCAGAATATTGTATTGATAATAATAAAATATTCTTTATAGAAAATCCAAGAGCAAGAGCAAGATGGTTCTTACCTATTGAATATAGAAAAACTGCATGGTATTGTCAATATGGAGATACTAGGGCTAAGCCTACTGATATTTGGACTAACTTAAAGAATTGGAATCCAAAGACTTGTCATAACTTTAAGAAAGGACAACCTAAACACTGTCATCATGAATCAGCACCAAGGGGATCAAAAACAGGAACTCAAGGATTAAAAGGTAATATGGAACGGTCAGTTATTCCTCCAGCTTTATTCCATGAAATCTTCGGTTCGTTAAATATTGAAAATGGGAATAATTTAAATAAAACAGGAGGTAAAGATGGGAAAAAGATTAACTGACCAAGAAGTTAGAGCAAGAAAGGTAAGTATTGTTGTTTCAAAAATTAAGAAGTTAGAGAAGATGCATAGTCAAGATATTGTAGAATCTGCTTGTGTTAAATATAAAAAAGCTAATGTAGATAAAAGAAAAGCAACAGAAGAGATTGAAGCTATGGAAAATAAATTGGCAGATGCAAAAAGGAGATTAAGATAATAATGGTATATAAAATAATTTGTGATAATGATAGTTGTAAATATGAAAGGTCAAATATTGAAGGAGTAGAAATACAAGATACTATCTGCCCTTCTTGTAACCAATATAACACATTAATAATCAAAGGTTCGCAATCTGTGGAAGAGGTGAAGAATGAGAAAAGTTGAAGGAATTAAAAGGAGAGTAAAAATAAGTAATGAACGATGGTATCTTAGAATTGGGTCTAAAGATATTTGGGATGTTATGACTATTACTAAAAGAGAGAGAAATATTCTAAATGGGATTAGAAAGATGTTAATAGGACATGGGATCACAAGTGAACATATTGAATTAACAAATAAGGTTAAAGCAGAACCTATGATATGCCCAAATTGTAAAACGCCATATTGGAGAACTAAACGAAAAAATAAAAAGAATGGAGAAAAGAAATGATAAAAGGAAATTCTAATAAGGGTTTAAATAAAGCGAGTAAAAATAAGAAGGACGAATTTTATACCCAGTTGTCTGATATTGAAAGAGAGATGAGACATTATAAAGATTATTTTAAAGATAAGGTTGTTTTGTGTAATTGTGATGACCCTGAAGAAAGCAATTTTTGGAAATATTTTTCTTTGAAGTTTGAATCTCTTGGATTAAAAAAATTAATAGCAACACATTTTGGAAATGGAATACCATCATATAGACTTGAACTTATTAGAGACATAAATAATGATGGCAAAATAAATAATTTAGATACAGTAAAAACTCCCTTAAAACAAAATGGAGATTTTAGAAGTCCTGAATGTATAGAGATTTTGAAAGAAGCTGACATTATTGTAACCAACCCCCCATTCTCTTTATTCAGGGAATATGTTTCTCAATTAATGAAGTATGATAAAAAGTTTATAATAATTGGACATCAAAATGCCATATCCTATAAAGAAATTTTTAGATTGATAAAAGATAATAAAATATGGTTAGGATATGGGTTTAGTGGCGGTGCATCTCATTTTATTAATAAACACTATAAAGACTATGCTACCGCTGGAGACCACAAAGAGGGGATGATTAGAGTTTCGGGAGTTATTTGGTTTACAAATTTGGATATTAAAAAACGTCATGAAGATTTGATACCATATAAGGAATATTATGGCAATGAAAGCGAATATCCCAAGTATGATAATTATGATGCCATTAATGTAAATAAAACAAAAGAAATTCCAATGGATTATGAAGGTGTAATGGGTGTTCCCATTACATTTATGGATAAATATAATCCAGACCAATTTGAAATAATTGGTCAAATGGTAACTACCAAAATTGATGAACTTAATTATGGGTATCCCTATGTTAATGGGAAAAAAGTTTATGCTAGAATTTTATTAAAGAACAAAAAGGTCTCCGATGATAGAAAAGGCAATAGAAGATTTCTTGAAAAAAGAAGAGAGGGAAAAATAAAAATGTTAGAAAAATCTTTAAAAAAGAGTTTACAGGAGTTACAATTAAAAGCTGTTCTAAAATCAAAATTATTTGAGCCACTATTAATTGATTGTTTAAAAACAATAAAATCCGAATCTAGTAAAGCAGAAAATGAAGCAACGATTGAATCTGCATTTGATATAAGCTTATATGGGTTATTGTCTCAAATTGGGATAAAAATATTTCCAGAAAAAGAGAAAAAAGTTAATACAATAAGACACACAACTAAAGGAAGAATGGATAGTAATATCGGTGCTTTTGTTATGGAATTTAAACATGCAAGTAAGCTCAAGACTGATAATCAGATAAAGGAAGCAACTAATCAAATAAAAGAATATATGGGTGGTCTTGCAAAAAGTAATGATGAAATTTATTTTTTTGGGGCAATTACAGATGGAACAAAAATTAAATTTATTTCTCTTCATGAAGAATCCTTTTTAGAAGAAGATATTCATGATTTATCCTTAAAAGATATTGTAAGGTTAATTAAAAATATAATTTCACTTGAAACAAAAGCATTAACTTCCAAAAATTTAATAAACGTTTTTTGTGAAGATTCAGAATCTGGATTGGCAAATAAATTAATAAGAGTTTTATATAAAACATTAAAAAATTCACCAACACACAGAACACATATGCTTAATTCTGAATGGGAAAGGTTGTTTAAATTAGGTCATGAAGATAAATCTCATCAGAAGACTATTGAAGAAAGAGGAGAGGAACTAAGTAAAATTGTTGGAGAAGATAAATTGGAAATTCTAGAACAGTATAAAGTTCTTTTTTCAATTCAAACTGTATATGCAATAATAATAAAATTAATTGGATATAGGGTCATTTCAGACATTGTTTTTAAAAGTCCACTTGAAAGTTTCAAATCACTATCTAAAGCAGATGATAAAAATCTAAGAATATTTTTTTCTGATTTTGAAGATGGAGCAACATTTAGAGAAATTGGAATAGATAATTTATTAGAAGGAGATTTCTTTTCATGGTATTGTTCAGAGGAACAATGGAATAAAGAAATATTTTCTGTTTTGAAAGAAGTAATTTCAAAATTATCAGATTATGAAGACAAACAAGATATTTTTCATAAATCAAAAATAAATGATTTATTTAGAGAATTATATCAAAGAATAATGCCCTCAAAGGTAAGACATGCATTAGGTGAATTTTATACTCCAAAATGGTTAGCACAAAATTTATTAGAAAATATTGAAAAAAGAGATAACTGGAAAGGGTTAGACCCATGTGCTGGTTCTGGAACATTTGTGATTTCCATGATTGAAGAAATAATAAAAGAACAATCTGGAAAAGAAAAAAATTTAATCTTTAATGAGATTATAAACAGAGTTAAGGGAATTGACTTAAATCCACTTGCAGTATTAACGGCAAGAGTAAATTATTTTATTGCAATCTCACCATATATTCCAGATGAAATAGATTATTTTGAAATACCTATTTATCTAGGTGATTCTGCAAATATACCAAAATCAATTAAAATTGACAATATTTCTTGCTATTCTTATATTTTAGAAACAAAACTTGAAGATTTAAATATTATTATACCAAAAAGTGCTTTAAGAAATCCAAAGAAATTTTCTCAAGCCATGTATTTACTAGAACAACATATAAATTCACAGAATAAAGAAAAGGCTATTTCAGTTTTATTATCTTTAATTGATGAAAAAGAAAAAAGTGACAAGATAATTTCCTTAATTGATAATCTGGTATCTGCACTATTTAAATTGGAATCTAATAATTGGAATCGTATCTGGGCTAGGATTATAAAAAACTTTTTAACCACATCAAATCTTGGCAAGTTTGATATAATAATAGGAAATCCACCCTGGATAGATTGGAAAAATTTACCAACTGGATATAGAGAGAAAATAAAATCTTTGTGTATAAAAAAAGAATTATTTTCTGGAGATAGTCTAACTGGGGGAATTAATCTTAATATTTGTGCTTTAATAACTAATGTTGTGGCTGAAAATTGGTTGAGTGAAAATGGGAATATGGCTTTTCTAATGCCAAAATCTATAATATTTCAACAGACATATGAAGGATTTAGAAAATTTAAAATAGATGATAATAAATTAATGTATCTTAAAGAAATACATGATTGGACTAAATCTGGTTCTCCATTTTTTCCAGTTCAAATTGATTTCTTAACTTATTATTTTTCATTTAAGAAGCCAACTAAAAATTATGTAGACGTAAAAGTTTTCTTTAAGAAAAAAAACAAAATTATAAAAGATAAACAAAATAATGAATTATCAGAAATTAAAAACTATTTTGATATTGAAAATTTAATTTGCGGGCAATTACAAAAGGATAAAACCGCTTATACTTACGCAAAAAATTTAGAAGATTTAAAAAACTTAAAAAGAGTGTCTGGTGAATGTTATTACAAGGGGAGAGAGGGTATAGAATTCTATCCACAAGAAATATTTGTGCTAAAAGAGGATTTAACAAAAACTAGAGCTGGAAAAGGCATTATTTGGGTTAAAAATACACAAAATACAAAATCTAAATATAAAATACCAGAAAGGAGTTTTCGTTTAGAAAAAGACTACTTATTTCCATTGGTAAAAGGTGTAGATATTGAGCCATTTGGTTTAAAAAGTTCAAATTTAATTTCCCCTTTTCCTTATGAAATAAAAAGTGGAAGGAATGTTTTGAATTTTAAAGAATTGGAAGACAAATCGCCATTATTATTAAAATATTTTAAATCCAAAAAAGAAATTCTTGGGTCACAATCAGAATATAATTCAAAAATACAAGGGAAGTATGGAGGAATATTTTATAGTTTAACAAGAGTTGGAAATTATTCTTTTGCTCCATACAAGGTGGTTTATAGAGATAATACAAAATGGTGTGCAAGTGTAGTTTCAGATATAAAAACTTCTTTTGGGGGAAATAAGATGGCTCTACCACAAAATCATGCTCCATATATAAGTGAAAATAAAAATAGATTTATTACAAAAGAAGAAGCTCATTACATATGTGCAATAATGAATTCCCCCACTGTAGAAAAATTCATTTTACAATCTTCAGATAGTAGAACTTTTAAGATAACTCCACCTATTTTTATTCCAGAATATAACAATAAAAATAAGCTACATTGTCAATTATCAAAATTATCTACAATAGCTCATGGGAAAAAAGATGATATAGAGAGGATAAGATTAGAGATAGATAAAATCTATATATCTATCTGTAAACAAGAGAATAAAATCTAATCTTTCTTCTCTTCAAGAACAAGCTTACCCTTATCAAACTTAACATTAAACTCTTTGTCTGCTAAATTATTTTTTTCAATAATCTTCTTAGGCAAATTAACTTTATATTTGTAGTAAGTCACATCACCAATCTTTTTATCAACCGACTTCATAATCTTCATGAATAAATTAGGTATCCGAACTTTATAAGTTTTTAGGTGTCCGAAAAATAAATGTATTTCCTACTATCCACAAAAAGCCGAAAAGTTTACCTTCTTTTTGGCATAGACTTCTATTCTTTGAAAGTCTTCTTTTGTATTTTTCCCATCTCCACTAATTAATTTAAGTGAAAATCCCCCACCTCTTTCTTTGGATTTCACTGCTGTGAAAACCATAGATATATGAGAAGATTCCTTATTGCAAAGTTCAAGCCCTTGTTTCTCTATATTCTCTTTAATTTCTTGCAAAAATTTGCCGATAAGTTCGCCAGTAGAAACATCTGTAATAGATTCATCGCTAGTCATATCAAAATTAGTATAAAGTTATATTTAAAATCTCGCATTAAAAAATTATTGACTTATTAAACAGAAGTGACTTATTAAACAAAGCCGCGTCTTCCATAAAGTATATATAGTTTAGTTGCTGGTTAATAGTAACTAAACATGGGAGGTAAAAAATAAAAATGGCAAAAGCATATGCAAAAAACAAAACAGAACTTATTAAGGAACTTAGAAAGATAGGAGTAGTTCCAACAAATATAAGAAAATTAAAAACTAAATATTCTACTAAACCTTGGTTTAGTTTTAGTATTAAGTAAATGGAAACAACTAATTCTAAGAAACTAAATAGCGATAGCTATTCGCTTACCAAACCAGAGGCGAACAATGGATAAATTAAACTTAATACAACAAGGCGACTGTTTAGAGATTATGAAGGAGATAAAAGATAATACTGTAGACTTAGTTTTAATTGACCCTCCTTATAATATAAAGATTGATGAGTGGGATAATATTGGAGGATTGGAAGAATATATTAATTGGATGGAAAAAGTTTGCGATGAATTAATTAGAGTTACTAGAAAGAATGGGTCTATCTATATTTTCGGAGATATGAATTTTATAGGAGATATTAAAGTTATGATGAACAAAAAAGATGTTAAACTTAATTCTTGGATTATTTGGGATAAAGGCTCAAAGGCACAGAACTCTACTAGAAGTTATGTTAATGTGACTGAACATCTGTTATTTTATGTGAAAGGTATCAGTAAGGATTTAGATATTCCAACAGAACTTAATACAGTTAGAGATTATCTAAGAGCAGAAAAAGATAAATCTGGAGTAACTAATAAACAGTTCAATGAGATGTTTAGCGATTTTTATAATAAGGTTGGATGTAGAGACAGAAGTGTGATTGAACATTATTTTAGTGAAATGCAGTGGGTATTTCCATCAGAAGAAATATATAATAAGATTCTGAGAACTACGGGATTCTTTGATAGAGATTATAATGAATTAAAAAGAGAATATCGTTCATTAATTTTTACCTTTAATGCTGACGACATTAGACTAAAAAGAAATCCAAGAGATAAAAGAACATTCAGTAACGAAAAACAACTTATGCCCAACACATGGTATTTTAATAATAAACAAGAGATGACACTTTACGACCACCCAACAGTAAAGCCATTAGAAATGATTGAAACAATTATTAAGGCATCATCAAATGAAGGAGACATAGTTTTAGATTGCTTTATCGGTTCTGGTACTACTGCTGTCGCATGTAAAAGATTAAGAAGAAACTTTATAGGAATTGAAAGAGAGCAGAAGTATATTGACATAGCAAACAGAAGACTAAATAATACGACGCAATCTGATTAAAAACCGAAAGTTATATAAAGATTAATTTCTTATTATTATTACAATGAAGAAGGTAATAAAAGTAAATAATTACAATATATCTAATCTTAAATTTAAAAATTGGAACTTTATAGTTGCTGGTTCAAAAGCAAGAAGTATGAAAGCTGTTAAACAGGCCTTAAATTTAGGAATAAAAAATATAACTGCTACTTATAAGAAAAAATTATAAATTCTTCAACTATTCGCTTATGAGTAAAAAACCGAAAGATATTTAAACTTACTATTCTTGAAGAAAGTATATAAAATGGCCAGAGTAACATTATTTGATGGAAGAAAAGTTTACAAAGGTCCAAACAAATGGATTGTTAATGTAGACGGAAAGGCGGCAGCTAATGCTAGAACAAAAGTAGAGGCATTAAAAGATGTAAAAAGACTTAGAGCTAAATATTCTAAAAAGAAAAAATAAAATGGCATTAAGATTAACAGATAAGAATAAAAAAATTATGAACTATCGTCAGAATAATAATGGAATAGTTCTAACAAAGGGAAAAAGAGAATTACATCTGTTATGTAGATCCGTTAATCAGTGTAAAAAGGCAAAAGAAACTATTTCAAAGAATTCTTTTAATAAGTTATTTACCAAGGGTAGAAAAGTTAGAGTTCTTGGTTCAAATGTTGCATATATAAAAATTAAATAATTCTACAACTATTAGCATTAGAGCTATAATAAGTCTCTTTCTTAATTTCTAAGTAACAATACAAACACTTATATACTATTATGTATACAATATATTATGGCTAAAATAAGATATATTAATGCTTACGAATGTCAGGAATGTTATAGTACACATCCTACTGAAGAAGAAGCTAAAGAATGTTGTAAATCTAATTATATAAAATTAGATGGTTATGAATGTAAATCCTGTAATAAGTTTTATGATGAATTAATTGATGCTAGGAATTGTTGTCCAGAACCCAAACCTATGTCATTTAAAGATATTGGTTATGATTTAGAAGATCCAATTCCCGAAGACCAGACTTATGATGAAATCATTATTGGTAATTTAATTATAAGAAAGGATATTAAAGAAGAAGGGGATTTATTAATATGAAAAAAATAAATAAGAAAGGAAAGAGAAAAGAAAAACCCTTACCTATTGAGGTATCTAAGGATGAATATATTGCTATTTTAAATGTAACAGAGTTCATGCATCATAAAGTAGCTTTCATGTTAGCCTTTGAAGCTGGTTTAAGGATTAGTGAAGTTGTTAATTTAAAGAAGGAAGATATTAATGAATCATTAAATCAAATAAGAATTAATATGGGTAAGAACTCAAAAGATAGAATTGTTAATCTTCCCATATCTTGGAGATCATCTCTTATAAAATATATTCCTATTAAGTGTAAACAAAGAGCATTACAAAAAGCATTCATTAAAGCCTGTGAGCAAACTGGACTAAAAGATAAAAAACCAAAGATTCACTTTCATTCATTAAGGCACGGTTATGCAACAGAAAATTTAAGGAGTTCTGTAGACCTTTATACTATTTCAAAAATGTTAGGTCATGAAGATATTAGTACAACTACTATTTATGCACACCTTTGTCCTGAAGATGCTATTAAAGAAGTTAGAAATAAATTTGGGAGTCGTAGTCACTAGTTAGTGATTAGAAACATTTATATAGTATACTTTCCTGTATATATTAAGATAAAATGGTATGTAAACACAAAAACACATTAAGCCTTTATGGAAGGGCTGAAAAGACATGGATCAGTACACAAAAGCTTTGTGGAGATATGATATATGTTTGTAAGGATTGTGGGGAAGTTCTTGAAAATAGTTTATCTAAAAAGAAATTTCTAAAATTAAAGGATAACACATTAAATGAAGGGGTAAAAGTATGAAAGTAAAATATGAAATCAATGAAGAAGAAAAGAACCATCTAATCCATGTGTTAAAATTATTAAGTAATGAACATAGTAAGGATTATATACGAGGAAGAGATACTTTATTATATACTGCTTCATTAAACAAAGCATTAGAAATATTTGATATTGATGAATTAGATGAAGAACTATTAAAGAAACAACGAAGTGGTGACGCATTACATGAAAGTCAACAGTATAAAAAAGGTGAGGGAGTGCCGTTACATAACTCACTGGAGCCACGAAGCAAAGCAGGGGAAGATATAGAAACGGTTATGCCTGTGGATGTGGATAATCATGCTGTTGACACTACTCAAGACATCCCATATGAAAATAATAATAAATGTCCTAAATGTGGATATTTACATGGATGTCATAAAGATAAATCTTGCATGAGTGAAGATGCATTAAATGTCTTAAACGAGGTGAAAGTATGAGTTGCAATAATGTATATCAGTGCGGATTCTGTAGAAATAAGATAAAAGAAATAATAAAAGAATTATATGGAAAAATTCCAGAAGAGGAATACATAAAGATAAAAGAATGTAATGATATAAGTAACTTAATAGAACTTCTCCCAGAAGAATACAAAAATTGGATTCATGGAGATGTAGGTAGAATAGAAGGTAGTAGTTTAGATTATGATTTTTTTGAATGTTGGGGAGAGGGAGTTTATGTTAATGAGGATGGGAACATGGTTTTTAATATATCAGGAAATTGTGATTTGTGTGGCAAGGGGTTTCAATATAAAATAATACTTCCAGAAAATTCCAATTCCCCAGAAAAGATTATAGACTTAACTAAGCAAGACGCCTTCCATGAACAAGACGAGGTGAAGAAGTAATGGTATTTAATTGTGATTGCTGTTATGAAGATTTTGATAGTGACCCTTATAATATAAATGGAAAAGGTAATTATTGTGGGAAGTGTATTAATGAGATGATTAAAAGCGACGCAATCTTAGGAGATTCAGAATAATGGAATTTACAAGAGAATGGTTTTTAGATAAGAATAATAAAGTAAGTACTATACAAGATATAAATCTATTCAATTTAGATAAGTCAAAAGAAAAAGTAATTGAAATTGGACAGCATTTTCTAGTTGATTTAATTCCAGTATATGGTAATGGTGAAAATAGAAGTCAAACAGATGTAGAAATTTGGGAAGTAGAAAATACAGATAAAAAACACAATGTTCCACATAGGGGAAAAATTAGTTTAAAACCAATAAGAAAAATAACTACTGGAAAACAATTTGGGTATCCAAATGGATATTGGAGAGTGCCAGTAGAACTAGACGCATTAAAACAGAAAAGCGAGGTGAAGAAATGAAAGTAATAGATAATTACCATATTTTAACAGGGATAATTACTGATGAAGTATATATTGGTACAATTCGTAAGAAAGAATCTAAGGATTTAGGTGATGGAAATTGTGTTTCCGAAAATAAAGTTAATAGAACAAATGAATTTAATCAAGCAATTATAAGTTTATATAAAAATAGTACCTGGAAGATCAGTAGTGATAAAGAAACACATTATTGTGCAGTACTTGATAAAACTGTTATTAATAAAAATAAAGATTTAACATTAAAAGAATTTTTTAAGTTAGAAGAAGACGCTTCTTTGGGGGAATCAGAATAATGGCAAAAGCATTTATAATGATAGAATCAAGAGATGAATTAACAGATAAAGAGTTAGAAGATTTTTCTTGGAAGATGATGGAAGGAACTAAAGTATATTCAGCAACAATTAGAAGAACATTAGAAAAACTAAAAGACATAATCCAGGAGGATCAAGAATGAACTATAAAAGAACACTTGCTTTATCATGTTTAATGTCATTTATTTTTGGATATGGATATGGAATAATTGATACTTTATCTGGATTTAATAAAATTCAAATAATTTTAAGTGCCTTTGCACTTATAGTTTTTTTAATAGTAATATCTAAACAAAAAGACGCAAACTGCGTGGAAGACGCCAACCATGCGAAAGACGTGAAAGAGGTAATTTCAGAATGATATGTTCAATTTGTAATAAAAAAGAAATTCATATATTAATGAATAGGATACCTAAAAATTTTAAAGTAGTATGTAAAGTATGTAAAGACGCATTAAAGGGAGATCCAGAAGGATGAAAAGTGAATATAATATGTATATGGCTATTCAGGGTGTAGAAATGAAAGGTCATCACGATTATCTTGAAAGGATTAATAAAAGAAATTTTACTATGGAAGAGGCAGTATTAGATTGGCACACTTCAGGTAAAGATATAGAATTTAGGGAAGTTTATTTTAAACATAAGAAGACGCTTGATGCTTATTGTGATAAAACTTGTGGAGATTTTAGCGATTGTAAAGGCTTTGGCCATTGTCGGTTTGATGTTACAAAATTACATAATATGCTTTACGATAGAAAGGTTTAAATAAAAATTAAACTATAATATTTTATTAATTACAAGGAGGTACAAAAATGGAAGAAGAAAATCAAAAACGACTAAATGATGTTACTAACAAAGAAAGTCAAGAAGATTCAGAATCCAAAATGAAAGTTTTAGATATTAATCCTGCTGACTTAGAAGAAGTTGAATCTGAACATAAAGATTTAACAGATTTTGAAAAACATCGGTTAGAAAAAGCTAAAATTGAATCAGCAGAGATTGTTCTTATCCCCTCAGGATATTCTAAAAGAACTGATGGTAAAGTTCATAGACTTAAAATTACTGGAGAAATTGTTGAAACTGTAGAGATTGAAGACAAACAAGGTAATAAAAAGCAAGTTGAACTTAGGCCTAGTGAATTAGTAAATCTTGAAGAAGATAAAGAAGGAAATCTTAAAGGATTACCAACTGGCGAGAATTCTCAATGGCAGATTCTTAAAAAATCTTTAGATATTGATTCTATAAAAGAATTGATAGGTAAAGCGTTACCAATGAGAATTAATGTTACAAAGTCTGGATCTAAATTCTTAGGCTTTATGTATTAATTTACAAAAATAATAAAATATTTATTTTTTCGTCTGCACTTAATTTTTAAAGCAGACATCCTATTCATCATTTATTAAAATCATTAACTCTTTTGTAGAAATTTCAAGATCATAAGCCAAATCTTTCATAACATAAACTTTTCTATTTTTCTTCATAATTTTGAATAGTTCTAAAGCTGTTTCTTTCATTTTCTTATTATTCCTTTTCCTAGATTTAATAAATTTATTTTTCAATTCATTAACCCTTTTCAGGTACGGCATTCGTTTATAATTTCCTTCTTTCCTTTTAATCTCTGTAATTTTATCTTTTTCTTCAAATTTGAACTTCACTAAACATTTACTATGAAATGTATTACATTTATAGAATGATACTCCTGGCGTGATACAATCATCTTTAACATCTTTCACCCGTCTTTTACAATAATAACATTTTTCCATAATATTAAAAATTAATTAATCCATTTTAAATACTTTTCTATCCTTAAATTCTTCAGCTTTTCCATCATTCCATCGAGATGTTGGCCTTAAATATCCACAAATTCTTGACCAGATTTCACAACGAGTTCTACCTTTATTCACAATTTTCCCACCTCTTTAATAAAATATTTAGCCCTTTTATCTTTACTATTTTTCAATAATAATACATTTTCGAACAAATCTCTTGAAAATTCTTCCAATTCATTTTTCTTCATTGACAAAACCTTACTAACAAATATTTCTTCATCCCCTAAATTTATATTCATAATTAATAAAATACTAACTTGTTTATATACTTTTGTTATGTCATTAGGAAGTGATTAAATATAATTATATAAAGTAATTAATATTATTAATAATATCACCTCTTTTTGATGAAAGAGTTGAGGGTGATGTCAAAGTTGCCCTCATTCTTTCGTTTAATAAAAATGGGATTAAAAACTAACATTTAAAAAGATGGTTTTATTAATAATAATACAATGAGAAAAAGTTTTATTACAAGTTGGACTACTGATTTAAATTTAGAATTAACTTGTTATTATAAATATGATGGAGATGTAAATGAATTTCAAAAATAAAATTGCCCAAATAGGAATAACAAAGATCTTCTTAACATTTTTAATAGTATTTGCAACCATAACTTTTGTAGTTGCAAGTATTGATATGAGCATTTTTTCAAATATTGATGATATTAATCATTTACAAAATAAAATTGGGGAAGCGTCATTAATAGATTCTTCTTATGTTGAAAATGGTGCTTTTACTATAAATTATAATTATACAGAATATGATATTTCACAAAATACTATTTACTACTCAATAAAAGAAAATCTTGGAAAAGACCAAAATATTGATATATTAAATTTATACAGGGATAATATCCTTACAAAAGAAATATCTTATTCTAATATAGAAATTTTAACTGATACTGAAGAAAATATTATTGGCTTGGTAAATATTTCACTAGGAAAATTAAAAATTATTAATCAAACTTGTGAAACCTCAAATGAAACAACTAATAAAACCCCTAATAAAATTTCAAACGAAGCAATAATCTGTTCAGATAATTATTATTTAGGTGATGGGACTAAAGTTGATTGTGATTATGTCTTAGCAGATAAAACTTGTTACATTGAGTCTTCAGGCATTATTGGAACACAAATGGAAAAAAAATATTTACCTTTACCTAAAATTAGTGAAAAGATTGTTCTTGATGGTTTAAAAATTAAAAATAAAATAGGTGGAGTAACATTACCAAAAGATTCAATAATTCAATTAAGACAAACATATAATCATCCTTTATTAATCCCTAAAAATAAACCTTCATCTTTGATAAGTGAATATGATATTATTGTAAAATCTATTGATTATTTAGAAGATATTAGTGTATTAGACCCTTCTTGGTGGAATACTTCTTGGGATTATTATAAAGAGTATACAAACTTAACAGGTAATATTACTTATATGGATATTGAAAAGACATTGAATGATAATGCAGATTTTAACGATACAAGATTTATTTCATGTTATGATGAAAGTTTAGTTTTTAATCATACTTTAGAAGCAATAATTGGAAATATTGGACAATTTAGAGTTAATAATAAGGGAGAAAATTGTTCTTTAAGATATTATGGTAATAGTGAAGCAAGTTCAACTTCTAGTGCAAGTGATGTTTATTTTGAACCAAAAATGGCTTACTTCTTTGATAAAACAACGGGAAATTTAATTGATTATTCTAACGGAAATGATTTAGCAGAAACAGGAACTATATCAAGTTCAAGTGGCTATATTAATGGTTCAAGAGGGACATATTCAACAAGTAATTATTTTAGTAATGTTATAACTGATTGGGCTGTTGGGACTGATGTTGTTTTTGGTATTAATGTTTGGGTATATGGGGCAATTAATGGTAATACTCAGGAAATTATTAATTTTGATAGTGCTGATACTTCAAAGGATATGCACAATTATTTAAGGATTGATGGAACAGGTCATCCTGCTGTTTATTCAGGTTATAGAGCGACTACAACAATAAATTATGCTCATTCTACTGCTGTAACTGATAATACTTGGACGATGATTTCATTTTTATATAAATCAAATAGAAAATTTGATATTTGTATAAATGGTGGTAGTTGTGAAGAAAGTTCTAATGCCCATAATTCAGGTAGTGATTCTGATAGTAACAGAATTATATTTGGTAGTATTTGGGCTGGTGGTGGATCACATGCAGAAACTTATTATTTTGATGAAGCTTATTTTTATTTTAATAAAGATTTAACAACTGACCAAATTTATTCATTATATACTCAAACAGCACCAAATTTTATTGAAGGTAGTGAATCAACTTCAAATACTGAATCTACCTTAATAGCTAACGCTACAAAACCTGATGCAATTTATACAAATACAGATTATTTAATAAATATTACTGCAACTGACCCTGAAGAAACTTATTTGAATGCTTGGACACAATTTTATGTTGATGATTCTGCTGTTGGAAATGTTCAATATTATAATTTGACTAATAATACTAATTCTCTAATTGCTACCTTAGGAAATGGTAATTTTATTAAAGGTGAAGTTTTAATTGCTAATATCATTTTAGGAGACGGAATAACTAACAATTCTGCAATTAATTTATCAAGTTCAACGGTTCAAAATAGTATTCCTGCAACTCCTACAGATTTAACAATTAATGCAACAATAAAAGTAGCTGAGATTCTTCATGGTGTTTGTTCAGATTCAACTGATGCTGATACTGACACAATTACTTACTTTTACGAATTTTATAATAATAATGATACTTCCATTATTCAAGAATATTCCTCAACTCAAACTTATACAATCCAATCAACTGATGCACATGATATTATAAGAGTCCGATGTAAAGCAACGACAAGTGATGCTAATTCTACGGAAGATGAGGAAACAATTTCAGTTTCAAATTCTGCCCCAATAATTACCCCAACTCAAACAATTGTTAGTCGTGATGCTAATGGGACAACCTACTCTTATGATTATAATGTAACTGATGCTGATTTAGACACTATAACTTGGTCAGATAATACAACACTTTTTAATATTGCCTCAGATACAGGGATAATTTCTGATACTCCAACAGAAAGTGAGGCTGGTTCTTATTCAATTTTAATTACTGCAAGTGATGGGATAGATTCTGATACTGATATTTTTTCTTATATTATTAATGATGTTACTGCTCCAAGTATAAGTAATTTAAATTGGATTACTACTGGTGGTTTTACTGATGATACTTTAAATTATAATCAAGTTTTAGATTATATTAATATTACTTCAACTTCTACAGGCTTAATGAATGCTTATTTAACAATTATTGACCCTGATGATATAACAATTTTAGATGAAATTTCAATGACAAATTATACAAATGATAATTATTCTTATTCTTCTGATATTACTTTAAATAAAGCTGGTATTTGGACAATAAATGTTTCTGTTAATGATTCTAATGGAAATTTAAATTATTCAAGTGATACAATTCTTGTTTCAATCCAAACTCAAAATCTTAAAGATGGTTGGTATGGTTATTCAACTGAGGGAATAATTTCTTCTGGGGATATTGTAACTCTTTCTAATTATGGTTATGATATATTTGAATTAGAAGATAATATGACTACAACTCAAACAGATTTTCAAACAATCTTAGATTCAATTAACAATTCAAGGGAATCAAATATTAAAGTAGGACTAAATATTATTTTAGACTTTGATTATAATAATTCTGCTCTACAAACACAATATTTAACAGACATTACAGAAAACTTCTCAAATTTAGATATTGTTCCTTATTCTGATGCTGTAAGATATATAAGTTTAGAATTAAAAGACCAAGAAGATTTTAATGATACAATAAAATATAATTTACTTAATACTTTTGCAGAAAATATAACTTCAATAACTAATAATGCTTTTGTAGTTTTCAGTAAAAATTATAATAATTCAAATTTAGATTCTTCATATATTTCTCCTACCAATTTACTTTATCTAACCTCTTCAAGTGAAACTGATTTTATTGAAGACCAAAAAATATTATTCAAAAATAATGAAAGTTTAAATAGAATTTATACTAATATTCCTACTAATATAAAGGTCTTAGCACAAGACTTTCATTCAAGAATAATAGATAATTTAAGAAGTTTACCAAATCCTTCAAGTTTAACAAACGAAAATGCAAGTTCTTTAAATAATAAAGATGTTTTAATTTTCAATAATGGTTCTTCTACAAAAACTTATACAATTGATGTTTCTGCATTAAGTGTTTCTGGAAAAGATGTTTGGGATTCAACAGAAGGAAAATATATTGAAGAAAATACTAACCAAGTATTCAATGTTGAAGTTAATGGATATAATGCTACAATTTTATATTTTGAAGATTTAGACCATATTCAAATGGATTCAAATTCTGAAGGAACTTTATATAAGGGTGGCTCTTCTTCAGTAAAATATTCTAATCATACTGATGCAATTTTGGATGGTAATTTTGGAATGGCTGGAGCTTATGATGTTGAAATTGAATTATATGATAAACATTATACAATGGGAAATTTTATGACTTATTATGGTTGGTTAAATGTTTCATCTTTACATTTAACAAATCTTTGGAGTGATTATGATGTTGTAATCTTAGCTGATGAAAATAATGATGAATTAGATTCATTAAATTATACAGCTACAGATTTTTATGCCTATATCTCTGTTGCTGATTATAATAATACTCAGGGATGGACTGATGCAAAAATGGGTGAAGTTAATGATTGGTTGGCTTTAAATGATTCTTTAAATATCTTTGTTGATGGTATGGATTCTGGGACTGGTGGAACTAACTTTTCTTCAAGAATGAAAAATTTAATAGATTACATTCAAATTGATAAAGCGAGAAAAGGAATTTTAAATACTTATACTGCTTATGAGGATTTTGCTACATGGGGTAATGGTGGTGTAATGAAAGAATCTTGTATTAATAGATGGAATGGTGTTAGTGCTTCAACTCCTGATAATTATACTAGGGAAAATTGGACTTTAGAATTAGAAAGAAGTGAATGGTTTACTGCACATAATGTTGATGTTTATTGTCAATCTTTTGATAATAGAACTACTGATGGAACATTTACAATTTCAAATTATACAGAATTACAATATATTTATTTTGCCTCAAAAGTTTTAGGATATGATTTTTTTTACCTTTCACAACCTGATTTCCAATATTCCCATGAAGAATGGGTCTATGATGTTGGTGTTGATTTAGATAGGTCTGCTCATCAATTAGATTCAGATTCTAATACTTATTATAGAACTTATGAAAATGGTATTGTTTATTATAATACTACTTCTGGTGTTGGATGGATTGAAGATGGTTTAGTTGTTAATTCAATACAAACTTGTTTTTATTTATATAATCCTTATGCAAATTCTCCTGAGTGGAGATTTAATATTAATCAAAGAAGTCCTACAGGAAGCATTGGAGAGTATAGCTTAACTCAAGATTGGTCTGTTGGGACATGGGCTTGGAAATGTGTTGATACTACTGATGAAGTTCCTATTAATGGAAGATATTTAATTGAGGCATGGGTTGGAGACCATACAGAAATTGTAGGGCAGGGATATAATCTTGGATGGTCAAGTTATACAGATTCAGGTAAGCATTCATGGTATGATACTTCAACAACTGATTCATTTACGGCTTATCCTAATGACCAAAACTGGATGGTAAATATGAGTGTTAATGTTAGTAAGAAAATTAGTATTGATACAACCGATAAGATAACTCAATCAGAAGTTAATACTTCAATTATTAAAAACATTACAATAAGTTCAAGTTCAAGTTTTCCTATTGAAGTCTGGTCAAACCCTACAACATTTTCTAATTTTGGTAATGTTAGTTTTCTTAATTCTACTGGTTCTTTTATTGTTTTAAATTATGAAAATAATACTGATTGTGATTCTAGCCAACCAACTTGGGGAGAAACAACTATTGAGGGTGCAACCTATAAAGCTTGTATTGAACAAAGTGGTGATGATACTCTTGTTAGGGTTGCTACACCAAGTTTAAGCGATAAAGTTTTCCAAATAACAAGCGAAGTAGTATCTCCAATAGTTTCAAACTTTACATTTTGGGCTTTAGATACTAATCAAAATATTATTGGAAATGAAACTTCTTTTAATACCTCCCAATTAGAAGAAATTGAATATATGTTAATCAATTTTACAGTTTCCGATTCTTCAGGGATTTTTGGTGATATTGGATTATATTATACTGCTAATGGTTCTAATGGATGTTCTACAGGTAATAAACAAACATTAAATTGTCACAATTATAATAATGATACTTGGATAGAATTTAGAAATAATACTGAAACTTCAACTTTCAAAGATGAAGGTGCAATTGGAGATTTTATATCTTGCGATTATATAGGAAGTGCAACTGAAAGAAATTATAGTTGTTTGATTGATGAACATTATAATCCAAACATCATGAAATGGTATGATGCAGAATATAATTTTAGTGATGTTAAATATCAAACTGGAACATCTCAAAGAATTACTAAAAATAATATGATTAGAGTAGATTTATCAGCTGGTGTTCCTTTAACAGCTGACCAATATAAATTAGATTTAAGAGTGCAAATTACTGGAACACCAAAGGAGCCTTTAGAAGCTTATGGATGTAACTCTTCATATACTACTGGAAACCCAGAAGACTTTGTAGGTTGTGCCTTAATAGCTGTAAAGACAGCATCAGAAATTACTGCTAATGGTGGAAAGTTTAGGGCAATATTTACTCAAGAATTGATTGACACTTTAGGTGATGGAAAATATATAATTTTAGAAAATCATGATAATGCTGTTAGTAGATATTATGCACTTAGAACATATAAAGCATTAAATTTATCACATGACATTATGTGGGACTATTCAACAAATTTAGGAACATCATGGACACAGAATACTGATGGATATGAAACAGAAATGAACATTAATTGGTTCTATGATAATGTTGATGCTACAGAAATATTATTCAAGATTGAATCTAATGATACTAATGGTAATATTGGTAATTCTACAATTTATGAAATGACTTGGAACATTGATACAACTAATAATTATGCACCATTATTTTCATTTAATAATCCTGCTGAGAATGAAACTATTAATGGAAGCAGTTATGTAATAAATTTTGAAAGAAACGAACCTAACAATGATAATACTTATTTGAACATTTCTTTAGAAAATATTACTGGGTCATATCCTATAATAACAAACTTATCTTCAGGAATTTTTAATTATACTTTTGATACTACATTATTTTCTGATAGTAGTTATAATTTGACTGGTTACGATTGTGAAAATGAAACTGCTGATGCTTTATGTGGAACTGATATTCATGAAATAATTATTCAGAATGATAATATAGCACCAAACATTACTTTTGAAAGTGATACTACTGCTAATGGAAGTTCTTCACAAGACTACATTTTTGCAAATGTTAGTGCTAGTGATGAAAATTTGGATAAGATTGTAATAAATTTATATAATAGTAGTGGATTATATCAAACTAACATTTCAAGTTCAAACTTTTCAATAAACTTTACTGGATTAATTGATGGAACTTATTATTTGAATGCTACTGCTAATGATACTTATAGTAATGAAAATTTTACAGAAACTAGAATAATAATCTTAGATACTGTTGCCCCAGTTATGACAATAAATTTCCCTACACTATTAAATAATCCACAGATTACGACTTTTAGTATTAATACGAATGAGGTAAGCACTTGTAACTACACTTTAGATAGTGAACCTAACGAAAACCTACCTTCAACAGACAATTTAACACACAGTTTAACTAAAACTTTATCTGATGGTAGCCATTCAGTAACATTTTATTGTAAAGATGGTTTAGGCCAAGTTAACGAATCTACCAGGATATTCGTTGTAGCAACAAAAACTCCTAATGATGGTGGATCTTCTTCATCTCCAACTACAACATCTACAGAAATTATTAATGTTTCATCAGATTTTATAACATTATACTCTTTTAATGTAACTTATGATGACTTCTTAAAAGATTCAACAAATTATATTAATCTTAAAACTTATGATAATAATAATAATTTGACAGATGTTGATACTGTTATTACTACTACAGATTTAGAAGAAACTTTCACTAAAGTTACGAAATTAGATAAAGGAGAATATCGGTTAAGATACGATATTTCTGAAACAAACTTTACTGAACTTAATGTTACAATCTTAGTTAAACAAAACGAAAAAGAATTAACACAAAATTATATTATCAATTTAAATGAAGGTAACACTTTTGATAAATTAGGAAACAATTTTGAATCATTTTTTATAAATGTAAAATCATTCTTTGAAGATAACCTTTTACTTTTAACAGTATTAGGATTTATAATTTTCTTATTTGGATTCTTGATAATATTCTATTTAAGCTCTGTTAAAATAAGAAATTGATAGTTAGGTTTATAAAGATAGTTCTCTTACCATTATTAATTAATAAATATTAATTGTTTAAAATTGGTGTTACCCTTAGGGAAAAAGATGGCTAATAGAAAAAAACCTTTAGAAGAAAGAAGTGTATCAGGATTAAATTTTGTAATAAAATTACCATTAACAATATCTTTATCTTCTACTGAAAGTTTTCAAAAACATCTTAAAAAAGTTTTATTTGAATATAATGAAAAATTTAAAGATAAAGTTTCAATTTCTGATTTGTCTCGTGAATGTTTATTTGAATTGTTAGAAGTTAATAATGAAAAAGAATTGATGAATAATTATAAAAATATTAAAGAAACAGTATTACCAAGATTAAAAGAAGAATTAAGATTATCTTTAGGAGTATATAATTCACAATTTTCTTTAACAATTATTAACAAGTTAGAAGATAAAATTAAAGTTATGGAGAAAAAGGTAGATGAAAAAGGTTAGTTTAATCTTCTTATTAATTTTTGTATTAATTAATGTTTCAGCTTTACAAATTGTTACACAACCTGGAGAAATTAATAAAACTTATGAACAAGATTATAGTTTAAATTTAAAAGTTAAAAATGAACAAGGTTTCACTTTCAAT
>Ga0222697_1000073_pt1 | contig 49852 bp, 54 predicted proteins | sample AntAcemetage1402_FD_179835 | JGI IMG/M metagenome (GOLD analysis project Ga0222697, IMG submission 179835) | Saline water microbial communities from Ace Lake, Antarctica - #1402 | ecosystem: Environmental > Aquatic > Non-marine Saline and Alkaline > Saline | place: Antarctica: Ace Lake... | reverse complement strand
CTTTTATGATTGATTCTTTATCGAGCATTAAACAGCCCAGAACTGATTGTTCTGCTTCAATATTCTGAGGTGGTAATCGTCCTTCTGATTCGGTTGTATTATTATTCGCCATTTTCTTAAGATTAAAAAAAGAGGATACCCTCCTGTATTCTATTTCAATATTATTTTTTAGACAAGTTTACATTCTGTTAGTATTTTGGGGATATTTTTTGACCCTGAGAACTATCTTTTATTTTAAATCCTTTTTCTTCAATTTCTTTTCTAATTTTATCAGCTTGATTAAAATCTTTATCTTTTCTAGTTTTTTTTCCGGAATAATTATCTTTTCTTTTTTTATACTATCTAATTTTAATCCTAGAACTTTATCAAAATCTAAAATAGTAGCTAATTTTTCTGGATTAGTTAATTCTGATTTCAATACTTCATGCGTAATAACAAGACCTTGCGGAATATTAAAATCATTAGATATTTTTTCAATAAATTTATTTTTAAATTCTTGATTTATTTTTCCTTTTTTATCTCCTAAACTTCTTATTTGACCCACAAGATTTTCATATCCTTTCTGAGCTGATTTCATGCTTTCCCAAGTAAAGTTTTGTTTGGAACGATAATGCGCTTGAAGGAATAAATATCTTAAAGATAGAGCGTTAAATCCTTTATTCTCAACTTTAGTTAAACTATAACCAGTCCCTTCTGATTTAGCCATTTTTTTATTATTGACAAGTAAATGTTCATTATGAAGCCAGTAGTTTACAAAATCAACTCTATTAGTTGATTCGCTTTGAGCTATTTCATTAGTATGATGTACAGGAATATGTTCAATTCCTCCCATATGAATATCTATAGTTTTTCCTAAATGTTCATTACACATAACGGAACATTCAATGTGCCATCCTGGAAATCCCTGTCCGCAATCAAGGGAACGTGATTTAAAAGGGGAAGACCAATACTGTAAGGCGTTTTTATGTTTGCCAACTTTAAAAAACCATAACGCAAAATCAGCAGAATGTTTTTTTTGAGAATCAGATGTATCTCCTTTGCCAGCTCCTTTTAATTTTTCTTCTAATTTTTGACCTGATAATTTAGTATAATTTTTTGCTTTTGATACATTAAAATATATTGCTGAATCAGTTGAATAAGCATATCCTTTATCTAATAATATTTGAATCATATTCACTATTTCTTGAATATGCTCAGTTGCTTTTGGTTTAACAGTTGGTTCCAAAATATTTAAGTTAGAAACATCTTTTTCAAAAATCTTTATATACTTCTCAGATATTTCTCTCGGCGTCATTTTTTCCTGCTTAGCTCTTTTTCCTATTTTATCTTCGCCTTCATCTTGATCGCTTGTTAAATGACCGACGTCAGTATAATTACGGACATGTTTTACTTTATAACCCAGATATTTAAGTGTTCGGACAACGATATCAGCGCATAACATGCCACGCATATTGCCAATATGCTGAATCCAATAAACAGTAGGTCCGCAATGATAAAAAGAAACCAGATCTTTTTTTATTGGCTTAAAAACTTCTTTTTTTCTTGAGAGAGTATTATATAATTTTAGAGCCATTTCTTTTTCTTAAAATAGATAATCATTATTCCTATTGTCATAAACATGAAAATAAGGATGTATACCCAAATATTTTTACTTTCATTTATAATTGGAAGATCATGAAAAATATTCATACCAAAGAAACCAACAATAACACTTAAGGGGAATGTAATAAAGGAAACAACCGTAAGAAATTTCATAATATCGCTTAACTTGTAAGAAAGTAGGGAATTGTTAGTTTGTTCAATGGATGTAATTAATTCTCTGTGATTTTCTAATATATTCCAAACGCGGATAATAGAACCAATAACTTCTTGAGATAATGGTCTTACTTTTTCTCCAAATATTCTAATAGATTTTTTCCCAAGTATCTCCAAAACAGAACGTTGTGGTTTGATTGCTCTGCGAAAATCAATAAGGTCTTTTTTGGCCATAGCAATTTCCATAAGCATTTCTTTTTCTTTTCCTCCAAAAACTTCCTTTTCAATATCTTCTATTTTTTTCCCAACATTATCAAGCATTGGCAAACATGAATCAATTAGCCAATCAAGGATTCCAAAAAGCAAATGTCCAGCACTTTTGAAATGCTGGTTTTTATGATAATCCTGAAGATCACAATCATTAAAAAATGTTTCCAAATCAGGAATTGCTTTATTGTAGCTAGTAATTAAGGTGTCTTCAGTAATAATAAAATCTAGTTCAGTGAGGTTTGTTTGTTTCGTTTCAGTGTCATAAATTGGAAAGTGAAGAACAATAAAAATTTGTCCTGGGTATTCCTCTATTTTAGGTCGGTGAATGGATGGTAAAAATTGTTTTATAATAAACGGATGAAGATTAAATTTTTCTTTTAATTCTTCAAGATTCTTTTCTTGTGGATCTTGGATATTAATCCAAGTTATATTATTAGCTGTAATTTTTTTCATAATGATTATATTTAAATTATTTTATTATTATTATTCTATCATATTTTAAATTTATTTGACAACTTAAATAAAAGTGATAAACTAGTAATAGATATGATTAAAAAGAAAAAGATTGAATATATTTCTGAAAAAGAAGAAATGCCTAATAACAAACTTAAGAAAGTTAAAGAGAAACTTAAAGAGTGCCAAAAAGAGAAGGAGGATTATTTAACCCAGGCGCAAATAGCCCGGGCTGATTTAATTAATTATAGAAGAAGGCAAGAGGAAAAGATTATGCCCGAAATAGTAGCCATTGGACAGACTAGCATCATTCATAAAATATTACCTGTTTTAGATAGCTTAGAAGTTGGAGCTGAAAAGAATGAAGATGTTAAGAAAATCAGAGAACAAATGATAAGTGTTTTAAAAGAATGCAATATGGAAGAAATTAAAGCTATTGGGGAAGAATTTAATCCAGAATTTCATGAAGCAATAGAACGGGTTGAATCAGATAAAGAATCGGGAATTATTATTCAACAAGTTCAAAAAGGGTATTTATTTAATAATAAACTATTAAGACCAAGTAAAGTAAAAGTAGCTAAATAAAATTAAAAATTAAAACTATGCCTATTAAATGGAAACAATTTCAAGAACCAAAAAATAACCAAAATATGCCTGATTCGCTTGAGCAAGAAAATTGGCTTCCTTTTATGCCAATGATGAAAAACGAAAACCCAGCTATTGATATTTATCAAGACAAAAACAATCTTTATATCGAAATTTCTTTAATTGGTGTTGATCCTAAAGATGTTGAGATTTCAATTAAAGATAATATTTTAACTATTCAAACTAAAAAAGAAACTAAAAAAGAAATAAAGGAAAAGGATTATTTAAGAAGAGAAATAAGAAAGGGTTCTTTTCGTAGAGTTGTCAAACTTCCAATAGAAGTTAAAGGAGGTAAGGCATTTGCTGAAAGCTTAAAAGGTATACTTAAAATTACTGTACCTAAAGTTGCCAAAGCAAACTCAAATGCGAAAAAAATCCCAATTAATATAAAATAAAGAAATAAAAATTATTATGAATAAAATTATTGGTATTGATTTAGGAACATCAAATTCAGCGGCGGCTGTCGTTGAAGCAGGAAAGCCAACCATTATTCCTTCAGCTGAAGGAACTGTTGTTGGTGGTGGAAAAGCTTTTCCATCTTATATCGCTTTCGATAAAGATAATAATCTTCTAGTTGGAGAACCAGCTCGTAGACAAGCGGTGACTAATCCAGAGAATACGGTTAGCGCTTTTAAGCGCAAGATGGGAACAAAAGAAAAGTATTCTATAAATGGGAAAGAATATACTCCGCAGCAGCTCTCGTCTTTTATTCTTCAAAAAATAAAAAAAGATGCTGAAGCATTTTTAGGAGAACCAATTCAGAAAGCAATTATTACGGTGCCTGCCTATTTCAATGATTCTCAAAGACAAGCTACAAAAGATGCTGGAGCAATAGCTGGATTAGAAGTAGTTCGTATTATCAATGAGCCAACAGCCGCTTCTTTGGCTTATGGAATTGATAAAGAGGGACAAGAAGAAAAAATTCTTGTTTTTGATTTTGGTGGAGGAACTCTTGATGTTACTATCATGGATTTTGGCGAAGGTGTTTTTGAAGTTAAATCAACTTCTGGCGATACCGAATTAGGAGGAACTGATATGGACGAAATTTTAACTAATTATGTTGCTGAAGAATTTAAAAAAGAAAACGATATAGATTTAAAACAAGATAAAACAGCTTTGCAGAGATTAAAAGAAGCAGTAGAAAAAGCCAAAATTGAATTGTCTTCTACATTAGAGACAGACATTAATCTGCCTTTTATTAGCGCTAATGATTCTGGTCCTAAGCACTTGACCATGAAAATTACTAGAGCAAAATTAGAAGAGTTAGTTAATCCAATTATTGAAAAATGTAGAGGACCATTAGAACAATCTTTAAAAGATTCTAAATTAACTCCAAATGATATTACTAAAATTATTCTCGTTGGCGGTCCTACAAGAATGCCCTCTATGCAGAAATTTGTTGAAGATTACGTGGGAAAAAAGATTGAAAGAGGAGTTGATCCTATGGAATGTGTAGCTATGGGAGCGGCTATTCAAGGAGGAATTTTAACTGGGGAAACAAAAGATGTTCTTCTTCTTGATGTGACGCCTCTAACTTTAGGAATAGAAACCTTAGGAAGTGTTATGACACCGTTAATTGAACGCAATACAACAATCCCAGCTTCTAAATCTCAAGTTTTTTCCACGGCGGCTGATAATCAACCAGCTGTTGATATCCATATTTTGCAGGGTGAAAGGCCAATGGTTGGTGATAATAAGACATTAGGTAGATTTATGTTAGACGGAATTCCGCCGGCTCCAAGAGGTGTGCCACAGATTGAAGTATCTTTTAATATTGATGCAAATGGCATTTTAAATGTTAGCGCGAAAGATAAAGCGACAAATAAAGAGCAATCAATAACAATAACTGATTCGGCGGCTCTTTCTAAGGAGGAAATAGAAAAAATGAAACAAGAAGCAGAAACTCATTCAGTAGAAGATAGAAAGAAAAAAGAATTAATTGAAGTGCGCAATCAGGCGGATACTTTAATCTTCTCTACCGAAAAAGCGCTCAAAGATGCTGGTGATAAGGTTAAGCCGGAAGATGAGAAAGAAGTTGAAGAAAAAGTAGAAGAATTAAAAAAATTGAAAGATAGCGCTGAAATAGAGCCATTAAAAAAAGCTTTAGATGATTTATCTCAGGCAATCCAAAAAATTGGAGCTCAATTATATCAGAAAGTTGAAGAAGAAAAAGCAGAGCAATCAGAACCAGAAATAAAGGGGAAGGGATCTGAGTCTGCTAAAGAAGGGGAATTTGAAGAAGTCAAAGAAGAGGAAAAGAAAGAAGAAAAGAAAGAAGAGGAAAAGAAAGAAGAGAAAGATAAGAAAGAAGACAAAAAATCCTAAAAATCTGATCTCTCGATGTCATTCCCGCGAAAGCGGGAATCCAGTTAATACTGATATAATCTGGATTCCCAATTAAATTGGGAATGACACCAATCTTATGTCATTCTGAGTCAGTAGACGAAGAATCTATAGATCCTTCACTAGCGTTCAGGATGACAATTAGGATATTGAAAAACTTTAAAAATCTCTTGACAAAAATAGAATAATCCTGTTAGAATATATTTGCCTAGTTATTAGGCATTTTTTTATGATGAATTTAAAAGAAACAATTAAAGTTGCAAAACAAAGAAAGTGGTTAATTTTCTGGCTGACAATATTTGGAGCTGTCTTGTTTTTTGATTTATTAGTAATTCAATTGCCTAAATATAAAGCAAACTCAAGCATTTTAGTAGTTCAAAAGCAAGTAGAGGGTCAGGATATTTATAGTATTTCAAAATCAGCTCAATATATTTGCCAAGTTTTAAAAGAAGGAATATATTCTGATAGTTTTTTTGATAAAGTGATAGAGTCATCTTATCAAATTGAAACAAGTGATTTTCCTGAAAAACTAAAAGAAAGACGCAAAGAATGGCAAAAAAACATAGAAGTTAAAATTGTGCGTGATTTAGGTCTTATAGAAATAAATGTTTTTTATTCTGATAAAGAAAAAACTGAAAATTTAAGCATGGCTGTAACAAATGTTTTAAAAGATGATCATAGTTTTTACCATGGAAGTGGAGAAAATGTAAAATTAAAAATATTAAATACTCCATTAGTAAGTGAAAAACCAGTTTCAATTAATTTGTGGCTCGGGACTTTCTTTGGAGCTTTATTAGGATTTTGTTCTTCTTTATTTTGGATTTTTAGAAAAAGAATAATAAAAGAAAATTCCTTTTTGGACAGAAATAATTTTTCTATCTAAAAAGGAGGTTTTAATGTTCATTGTCAACTAAATATTAACACTGGAAAACAGAAAGGGGGAAGCAGAATGAAAAAAGCAATAATGTTGTTAGCAGTAACTGGCTTTTATTTTTATCATGCGACTCTCTTTGCTCAAGATAGTTGCATATATATAGTCGGTCCTTGGGTTACTTCAATGCAAGGGATAGCTATTTTGGCATTTTTAGTTCCACTCGCTATTGGTGTTTTTGTAAGTATATTAATAATCATAATAAAAAAAAGAAAAAGTTGTCAGAATAAAGGGGGAGAGATATCATGAGAAGGAAAATACTAATTTTAATGGTATTCATGTTTTGCGTTGGTTGCGCTTCAGATAATACTTACTTACCAAAACACGCTTTGACTGATCCAGCAGAAGGAATATCTGTAGTTCATCCGATAGAGCTGGAGAAGTCTGGAATGAAATCTATAACTACTTTTGTTGGGATTATGGAACCGGGACTTTGGGCAGAAGTTATTGATGTAGGTGGAGTTTGGCCTACGCTAGCCTTAACTCCCGAAAAAGAAATTCTAAAAGGATATTGCTTCTTAGTGGATGTTAATTACTGGGGCGATTTTCTGCTTCAGTTTGTATTCTACCATTCTCTGGAAGAATTGAATCAAGCTAAGATTCTCTACTTTAACAGAGACAGTGGTTGGGCTTATAGATTAGATGGACGAGAGGCCAAGGATGAGTTAGAACCCGAGGATAAGAAGAAAATAATCTATAATCCAAGAAAGTTTGATGATGATAATGAATACCAAACAGAGCTTTTTGCAAAATTTGGAATGACTTTATCAGAGTTGGATTTCTCATGGACTAATTACCTTGAAAAAAAAGGAATTAGTACTAAGAATGTGTCGAGCGTTCACGAGATTATTATTGGTTCTCCAGAGTGGAGTAAGTTCAAGAAGAAAATGGCCAGCATTATGAAGTACAATTATAAGATGTCTGATGGAAAAATCAGAACTGGTTATTTGCCTATAGAAGAATTTCGTCAGGTAGCGGTTGAGATACCTGGTTTTAACACAGGACAACGATATCTTAAACGAGCTAGAATCGGTTTATCTTTTATTCCAAGCATAGCTGGTCTTCTAGCATGCGTGGCTGGCGATGCAATCGCTGCTGCTATTGATGATAGTTGGTCAGGTTCTTATGCTAGGGCCAAAACTTTACGCTATAAAATGGCCCCGTTGTTCAGACAAATTTGTTTGATTTATAAAAACCTTTTAGCTGATAGAGATAAAAAGATAAGATTGTTGCAGAGAAACTTGATGTTTTATAAGATCATCAAAGGAGGCGAGAAATGAAAAAAATAATAATATCCGCAATGCTATTTATTTTTTTTGCTGGTGTTAGTCTTGCCTCTATAGATTTTGGTAAGAAATACTGTGTAAAAAAAGGTGATAGCATTTACCGAATAGCAACGAAAGTTTTTCATATCCCTTGGAATGATGTTCGGCCCGAAATGCGGATAGAAAGTATTATCCATCCAGGCCAACAATTTACTCTGAGTGATTTGTTAGATCTCACTAAGGAAAAGATATGGAAAAAATTTAACGTTAAACCTTTCAAAAAATTTCAAGCAAGCTCTCAGAAACAGTTAGAAAGAGACAGAAAAGGTCTTGAGATTCTCGGTCTCAATAAAGAAGAGATTGATGAAGTGATAGAGAAACATAAAAAAGCTCTCCATGGTAGCCGAGAAGGATTTCTCTGGGATGTTATAGGTACCGGAGACACTTTTACTAAAGTGCTTTTTGGTAATTTCTATATCTGGCGAAACGTCAAGGTTAACTGGGGAAACAAATATCAACCTGTTTGGATTTATGAAACATCCAGCGGAACTAAAGTTTGGTATCCCCGAGATTGTGGGAATTGGGCAATAAAGAAAAAAGTTAAATTTCCGTCAGTTCCTGTATTTAAGTCCCAATCTGACTTTCCTTTGGTGCCTGTCTTTAAAACCCAAACCGAGTTGCCACCGGTACCTGTGTTTAAATCCCAATCTGAATTTCCTCCAGTGCCTGTCTTTGAGGGTCAGGCCGAAAAAGAAGATATTATTGGAGATCAGTTTGATCTCTATATGGGAGGAGGAATTTATAATAGTGTTCATTATAACCATGTTAGTGGTCAATATGGATGGGCCAAAGCTCGTTGGAGACCGATTAAGGTCAAATTAAGCAAAACCATAGATCTCGGTTTAGGAGTCTTCGGCTTTGGAGCTTTAGGAAGCGGAAGTGACGACCAATATGGTTACTGGTGGAATCAATGGAACCTTGGTTTAACAGCTAAGTTAATTGGCAAAAGCTGGGATGCGGATTTCGATTATGGCCTTTTAGGTCGTCTTTGGAATAAGGGCGCTATTGATTTGTACAGAAGTGAGCAGATTGACGACTTAAACTTTAGATTTTTCTCTGCTCATGGAAATTTTTATTGGCGCAGGGATCAGGGTAAAAAGTGGTTTCCTAAAACAGAGATTAATTTTGAAGGTCGTTGGCCTCGAAATATATCTCATGAGCGTAGTTGGGACGGCAATAGTTTAATGCCTGATCCTGATGATAATCGCAATATAGAGTTAATGTTAACCCAAGGTATCTATGATTTTAAGATCGGTGACAATCTAATGTTAACCCCAGGGTTTAATATTGGAATAGGTCGAGCTTTTGGTCTAGATATGAATTATTATCAGTTAGGACCGCGAATTGTATTGTCTTATTACAACCAAGATATTGCTTCGCTCTCTGTTCTTAATCTCAAAGAGATGTTAGGAGGTGATGGAGACCAATGGCATTGGGCCGCAGGATGGATTAGTATTGGAGACGTGGTTAAAGCCATAAGAGCTTCTAGAATTAAAGAAGCTACGGCTGAAGACCTTTAACAAAAACCCTTATCAAAAAAGGAGATACATCATGAAGGCGTTAAAAGCATTAATGGCAATAACTTTGGTTATGTCAGTGGCAATGGTAATGGGGTGTGCCAGTATGGATGCCGTGGCAAAAAAATCAACCCTTATAGAATCGGTTCCAGCTCCAGTGCTGGATTCGGCTACTACTGCAGATGTAAAGACGACAACGGCTATTACAAAAACACCGGCCCTACCCAAAGAAGGGGAATATGGTGCTGCTAGCCATAGGACTGAATTCAAGGTTATCGGTACCAGTACTGAAAAAACTATCTTCACTATTTCGCTTGATTCAGAACAAGTCGGTCCAGATTGGCAAATTTATGCTTCTTGGGCCTGGACTGATGGGGAAAGATGGTTTTTGGTGGACCAGGACGATTATAAAATATCTACCGAAGAAACTTCCTCAGGAAACTTAAAGGCAATAATGAAATTTCCTGAAAAAGGAATCGGCTGGTATTGGGTTCGTATTTGGGGCCAGAATGAGAAATCTAAGAATTGGCTTTGGATAAATCAGGCAAGTGAGTATTGTCGGAATGATACCCAAGGCAATCCTGGATATGAAGTTCTGGCTCATCCGGCTACTGGTAAATACCAACCTGTGTCGGCCAAATACCAGATTCGAAAATAATAAGCAAAGGAGGAAAATAAAAAAAGCCCCGGTCTCAAAAAGAGATACGGGGTTTTTAAATTCTAAAAATCTAAAAAGGCACGGCCTTATTCGTACAACCTTGCTTCCTGCCTCGCCGGCAGGCGGGCGCAAGGATGTAGCTCTGTAAGGCACGTGCCTGTCCATCTTTTTGAATTTTTTTATTTTTTCTTTAGACTTGCCATTTTTAACCAGCCGCCTAAGAGTATCCAGAAATTCCATTGAAGAGCGGTTGTTCTTAAAATGTTATCAAAAAAGCTGATGATAAATAAACTTGCACTTATAATCAAAATGCTTAAAGCTAATGTTTTTTCTTGTTCAATTGATTTTTTAAATATTCTAAAAAGATAAAATAATAATCCTAAAATAAGGGAAATATATGAAACGAGTCCAGCTATCCCATTTTCAACAAATATTTTTAAATAATCATTATGCGCTTCTAAGCTACCCCATTCAAAACCGCGATAGAATTCAACTAAACTATTGAATGTTCCTATGCCATACCCAAACCAAGGTTGCCATAAAGATATTGGCATAATATCTCTCCAAAGACGTAATCGCCAAACAATTGAACCATAAGGATCTAATGTAAATAACTCCCAGAGACGCTGTTGGAAAACATTTGATAGGAAATAAGCAATCAAGAAAAGAAAGGCTCCGCCTAAAAGAATTTTTCTGTATTTTAAAATACCTAAAATAAAAATAAATATAAGAAGGCAAGCTAAAGCGCTTCGTGTATATGTAGCGAATAAAAGGAAAACTAAAGGACTTGCTAAAATCCAGAGCTTATTTCTATCTAATTTAGTAATAACACCCTTCTTTTGAGATAGAATTAAAGCAATAGCTATTCCTAGTATAAAGAAAGTATAGAAAGCAAAAGGATTAGGATGATTGAATGTTCCATAAACTCTATTAAATCCTCCAAATTCATCAGGCAATCCCATGCCAAGCGCAAATTGTCCAAAAGCAACAACTCCTGGAAAAATATAACTAATTAGAATAAATTTTAATAATAAATTCCAATCCCTTTCTTCTTGAATAAGTTTATAGGCAAGAAAGTATAATAGAAATATAGTAGCTACTCTTATAAATTCTCTAATGCTTTCATCGCTATTTATGGAATAAAAAACACTAAAAAAAGAAAATCCAACAAAAAAGAATATGGGCCAAAAAAGAGGAACCGACTTTATAGTTTTTATATTCCTAATTAAAAAAAATAATCCAATAAAAAAAACCAACGCGCCAATAACCGCGTTAATATTAAAAGAGGGTAGAGATGAATGAATTTGTATTTCCTGATGTCCTATAATATTAAGCGAGGGCCTCAATAAAACCAATCCAAGTAGGAAATAAAATAAATTCTTACCACGTTTTATAATTGTTGTTTCTTGCTTGACTTTTTCCATGTTCTTTGGTAAAGTAATGACTATGAATACAATTAAAGATATTGTTTTAGCAGTAACTTATCAATGCAATGGACGTTGCCGTTTTTGTAATATCTGGACAAATCAGGACAGTTTCTCATGCAAATTTAATGATTACAAAAGATTACCACGCAATATTGAAAATGTCAATATTAGCGGAGGAGAGCCTTTTTTGAGAGAAGATTTGCCTGAAGTTGTAAGAACTGTCAAAAATCAATGCCCAAAAGCTAAGATTATTATTTCAACTAATGGATTTACACCCTGCAAAATAAAAGAACAGATGCAAAAAATAATCAAATTCAAAAGAGATATCGGTATAGCTGTTTCTTTAGATGGATTTGGAAAGACTCATGAAGAGTTACGTGGTTTCCCGGGAGGATTTAGTTTGGCATTGGAATCCATTCGACTTTTAAAAGAACTTGGCATAAAAAATATAAAAATAGCTTTTACTTTAGGCAATCAGAATATTAATCAACTAAAAAGAATATATCAATTAAGTAATGAGCTTGGTGTTGAATTTAGTTTAGCTGCTTATCATAATTCTTCACATTATTTTAAAAAAGAAGATAATAAAATTATTGATATAATGAATTTAAAAAAAGAAATTAATTGGTTAATTAGACAAGAATTGAAGAGTTTTTCTTTGAAAAAATGGGCAAGAGCGTATTTTGCTTTCGGTTTATTTAATTTCTTAAGAGATAAAAAACGTATTTTACCTGATTATTCAGGTATAAATTCTTTATTTATCGATCCTTTTGGAAACATCTATCCTTCAGATGTTTGGAATTTAAAATTAGGTAATTTAAAAAAAATAAATGATTGGTCTGATTTTTCAGAAATAATTAAAATAAAAATCTTATCTAATAAAAAACCTGAAAGCTGGATGATTTGCACAGCTAGAGAAGCGATGAAAAAACATTCTACAAAAGTAGCTTTATGGATTGTCTGGAAAAAGTTTTTAGCTCTAAAGAAAGAGCGAAATTTATTAAATCAAGATAAAGCGATAAATAATAAATGTAAAAATAATTTGTTTTCTTTTGGCAATTTAAGAAAATTCTTTTAAAATGAAAATTCTCCAAATAAATAAATTTTTCTTTTTAAAGGGAGGGGCAGAACGTCATTTTTTTGATTTATCTGAATTGTTATCAATGAAAGGGCATCAAGTTTTTATTTGGAGCACTAAACATCCACTCAATTTTCCTTTTCTTAATCAAAAAGATTTTGCTAAATTTATTGATTTTTCAAAAAAAGATTCTTTTTTAAAAGAAATTAAAAAATTAAAAAATATTTTTTGGAATAAAGAAGCAAAGAAAAAGTTGGAAAAGATTATTAAATACAAAAAACCAGATATTGCGCATTTACATAATATTTTTAGTCATTTTTCATCATCAATAATTTATATCTTAAAAAAATATAATATACCGATTATTTTGACATTGCATGATTATAAATTATTTTGTCCTAATTATAAGTTTTTTTCTAAAAATAAAATTTGTTTTGATTGTTTAAAAAACAAAAATTATAAATCATGTATCTATAAGAAATGTATTAAAGATTCTTATATTAAAAGTTTTGCAGGATATTTAGAAGGAAAATGGAATAAGGATTTTTTAAAAGTAGCAGAAAAAATAGATATATTTTTAGCGCCAAGCTTATTTATAAAAAAGAAAGCTATCGAATGGGGTATTCCAAAAGAAAAAATTATTCATTTACCTAACTTTATAGATGAAAATTATATAAGTAAAAAAACGAAAAGCAAGAAACAATCTAATTATTTTTTGTATTTTGGACGATTAAGTAAAGAAAAAGGCGTAGAATTTTTAATTAAATCATTTTTAAATATTTCAAATGATTTTCCAGAATGGAAATTAAAAATAGCGGGTGATGGACCCGAAGAAAGAAAATTAAAGAAAGCATTTCAAAAAAACAAACAAATAGAATTTTTAGGAAGAAAGAATAATAAAGAATTAAACAAAATAATTTCAAAAGCATATTTAATAGTTGTTCCTTCTTTATGGCCAGAAAACTTTCCTTATAGTATCTTAGAAAGTAATATTTTGGCTATTCCCGTATTAGCAAGTAGAACAGGTGGTTTAACAAAATTAATTAAACATGAAAAAACAGGATTATTATTTAAATTAGGCGACCATGATGATTTAGAAAATAAAATTATTTGGTCAATCAGAAATCCTAAGAAAATTAAGCAAATTGGAGAATTAACTCAAAAAGAAGTTTTTGACAAATATAATTCAGAAAAATATTATGAAAAAATAATGAAAATATATAAAAATATATGAGAGAATCAAGATTTATTAAAATATTAATATTTGTTTCTATTGGATTATCTATTATTGGTGGTATTATTTTTTCTTATCAGAAATTGACATTAGATAATAAGCAAATTTCTTTTTTGAAAATAATTCCTGAAATAACAGGTTTTAATGGTGAAAGAACTTATCTTTTACTTTTTCAAAATAATTTAGAATTAAGACCGTCTGGCGGATATCTTGGTAATTTTGGAATTATTAAAGTTAAAAATGGAAAGCCAATTATTTTTGAGGTTCATGATACTAATATTTTTGATGGATTTGGCAAAACAATAACAGAACCACCAATGCCAATATATGATTATTTAGGAATAGATAATTGGCAAATGCGTGATGGAAACTGGTCTCCTGATTTTAAAATTTCAGCAAAACAAGTTGAATATTTTTATCATCTTCAAGGTGGCCAAGAAAATTTTGATGGTATTATTGCTATTAATGCAGAAATACTTCCCAATTTACTTGAATTGACAGGATCTATTTATCTGCAAGAATTTGATAAAGAATTTAAATCAGAAGATGCTTTATATCAACTTGAATATGAAGTTGAGAAAGCTTATGTTGATAGAAATATTGAAGAAGGTGAAAGAAAAAAAATATTTAAAGCGTTAATTAATGAAGTTTCAGATCAAGCGATACAAGGCAGTTTATCTTTTAAAAACGAGCTTAAAAATTTAATATTAAAAGAATTAGACAAAAAAAATATTCTCTTATATTTCAAGGATACAAAGATTCAAGAAACTATTTCTGAGTTTGAATGGGATGGAGAAGTTGACCAATCATATAAAGATGATTATTTAATGATTGTTGAAGCTAATTTAGCTTCCAAAAAAAGCAATTACTTTGTTGAGAGAGAAGTTGAATATTCTATTGATTTAAATCAAGAAAAACCAAAAGTTAATCTAAAAATTAAATATTCTCATCAAAAGAAGGAAAAAGATTGGTTTAATGATGATTACAGGTTTTATTTAAGAATTTATGTTCCATTAGGAAGTTGGCTTGAGAATGCATATGGAATTAGTAGTGAAACGAAATTTGAGAATGAATTAAATAAAACCATTTTTGCTAGTTGGATTGAAGTACCCGCTGGACAAGAGAAAATAATTGAATTTGAATATGTTCTACCCGAAAGAATTAATAACGAATTGGGATATAAGATTTTAGTTCAAAAACAATCAGGCATAGACGAACTTCCATTTAAGCTTATTTTAAAGAAAGGCAAGGAATATATTGAGGAAAAAATTATTACAAAAGATTGGGAAGGAGCAATCTCTTTTGAAGAATGAAAATTACAATGATTGGTCAAAAAGGAATACCGACTCTTTTTGGAGGGATTGAGCGTCATGTTGAAGAAATTTCTTGTCATTTAGCAAAAAAAAATGATAATCAAGTTTTTGTTTATGCAAGAAATTATTATACTCCTAAAAGAATTAAAAAGTATAAAAAAGTAAATATTATCCATTTACCTTTGTTAAGGACAAAACATTTGGATGCTATTAGTCATGTTTTTTTATCTAGTTGGCATGCAATTTTCAAAATAAAACCTGATGTTATTCATTATCATGGAGTGGGACCAGCTTTATGTATTTGGATACCTAAAATATTTAGTCCTAAAACAAAAGTTATATTTACTTTCCATTGTCGAGATTATTTTCATAAAAAATGGGGGGGATTTGCCCAGTTATCTTTAAAATTGGGTGAAATTATTGGCTGTTACTTAGCTGATGAGATAATTCCAGTGTCTCTTGAATTAGAAAAATATATTGAAAAGAAATATAATAAAAAAACATCTTTTATTCCTCATGGAATAAAAAAAGAAAAATGTGTTTCAGATGAATATATAAAAAAATGGGGATTAGAAAAAAATAATTATATACTTGCTGTTAGCCGATTAATTCGTCATAAGGGATTGCATTATTTAATTAAAGCTTATGAGGGGATTAAAACAGATAAAAAACTAGTTATTGTTGGTCCATCTTTCCATACCGAAGATTATGAAAAAGAACTCAAAGAATTATCTAAAAATAATCCTAATATTATTTTTTTAGGAACTCAGCAAGGAGAAATATTAAAATCATTATATAGTAATGCTTATGTCTTTGTTAATCCTTCAGAACAAGAAGGATTGCCTTTGACTGTTCTTGAGTCAGCTAGCTTTGGAATACCTCTTTTACTTTCAGATATTGATATTCATCGTAAAATGCTTAATAATCTTTCTTTTCTTTTTAAAGATAAAGATATTGCAAGTTTAAAGAAAAATTTAAAGTTTATTTTAGATAATCCACAAATAGCTTTGAATAAAGCAAAGGAAATTAAAAGTTATGCTTGGAGAAACTATAATTGGGATAGTGTTGTGGAAAAAATAGTTTTGAAATATGATTAATTCGTGTTATTATAAATTGTATGAAAAATAATCGCATTACTCAGTCAATCATTATAGGAGTAACAACTTTATTAGCTGCTTTTAGTTGGGCAGGACTAAAAAATATTTTATCTGGTGATACTAATTGGATTTCGCCAAGTATTGGTTTTTTAATTTTACTGATTTTTTTATGCTTAAGTTTATTATTATTAAAATCAAAATTAATTTCACTAATTACTTTAGCAATTATTTTAATTTCTTTTTTATTTTCTTTTGGATTTAAGTTAGAATATTTAACAGTTTTATTTTTAGCTCTACTCTTTTTTATTTTTGGAGCATTTAGAATCATCAATGAAAAAGAAGTAAGGATTAAGTTTACAATAATTAGAATTCTTAGATATGGACTTCCTCACATTTTAACAGGACTCGCTATTATCATAGCAGCTGCTTATTATTTTTCTCCATTAGCTATTCAAGGTGATAATAGAATAGAAATTCCACGCCCATTATTTGACGTTGTTATTCAGCCAATTGTTAGTGCTTCAGAATTATCTAATGAGGAATTTACAGATATGCTTTATGTCGCAATAAATCAGGAAATTAATAAGCGAAGTGAAGCGTATAAAGAATATTTACCGATTGGATTTGCTGTTGGAATATTTTTTGCTATAAAAGTAATTAGTATATTTTTTATGTGGCTTGTTATTTTAATAAGCTGGATGATTTTTAAATTTTTAACATCTTTGAATGCGATTAAAATACAAGAAAAATCTGTTCTAAAGGAGGTTATTGAAATATAAAAATGAATAAAGATTATTACGAACTATTGGGCATCTCCAAAAATGCTTCGGCAGATGAAATTAAAAAAGCATATAGAAAACTAGCTCTAAAATATCATCCGGATAAAGCCCCTGAAAATAAGAAAAAAGAATACGAAGAAAAATTTAAAGAAATAAGCCGTGCTTACGGTGTTCTTTCTGATAAAGAAAAAAAATCTCAATATGACCAGTATGGCGATACATTTGAGCAGAATAATTTTAATCAAGGGTTTTCACAGCAGGATTTTGGTTCTTTTCATGATGCTTTTGGAGGAGAAGATATTTTTGAAAACTTAGGCTTTGGTAGAATTTTTGAGGAAATATTTGGTTCAAGAGCAAGAACAGAAAAAAACAAGCAATATGGACAAGATCTTGTTTTAGATATTGAGATAGATCTAAAAGATGCTTTTCATGGAGTTAAAAAAGAAATTGATTTTCAGAAAATGGTTACTTGTCTCAAATGTAATGGAAAAGGAGGTAAGAAAATTAAAAAATGTTCTACTTGTAACGGAAGTGGATATGAACAATTAAGAAGTGGGGGATTGTTTGGTATTTTTATTCAGCAAAAACCCTGCTCTAAATGTGGTGGACGTGGTGAAATTCCTGAAGAAACATGTCCTGAATGTCGAGGACAAGGCAGAATAAAGCAATCTGTTAAAGTTAAAGCGACTATTCCGGCTGGCATTGATAGTAGACAAACATTAAAATTAAGTGGACAAGGCAATGCAGCTCTTTATGGTGGAGAATCAGGCGATTTATTCATTAATGTTCATATTAAACCGCATAAATATTTCCAGCGGCAAGGAGATAATTTAGTTATTGATCTAGATGTTAATTTTTCTCAAGCTACTTTAGGAGATAAAGTAGAGATACCGACATTAGAGGATAGTGTTATAAAATTAAAAATTCCAGCTGGTATTCAGCCTGGCGAAATGATAAAATTAAAAGGAAAAGGAATGCCACAATTATATAATAAAAGTAGTGGAGATTTGATAGCTATAATTCAAGTAGTTGTTCCAAAAAGATTATCTCGTAAACAAAAGAAGATTATTGAGCAATTAAGGGTTTAAAAAAAAATATTATGATAGCTATTCGTGATTTTTTAAGTAGTTTCCATTTAGGATCAGCTTCTGGCTGGGATTTATTTATTATTCTTGTTTTTTTAATTGCTGTTCTTATTTATGGATTTTTTCTTGGACGCAACAGAATGATTGTTATACTTTTAAGTAGTTATTTTTCTTTAACTATTGTTCAAGCAATACCCTGGGAAAGAATGAATTCTTTGGGATGGCTTGGAATGGGACAAGAACCATCTTCATCTTTAAGAATATTAATTTTTCTTGGAATTATTTTATTATTCTATTTCTTAATTCCACGTTCGGTCCTTAGTTCTACTTTAAGAATAAGAAAAAGAGGAAATGCTTCTTGGATTCAGTTATTTATTCTAAGTATTGTCCAAGTTGGTTTATTAGCAATGGTTATCCTTTCGTTTTTACCAAGCGAAAGTACAAATATTTTGAATTCTTCGGTTAAAAAAATATTTATTGGACCAGAAGCTCAATTTGTTTGGCTCGTTTTGCCTGTTTTAACAATGGTTTTAATTAGACGCAAGAAAAATACTGAGAAGAAGTAAAACACCCTTGATTTTTATTGCAATTTGAGTTAGATTATTTTTACGCGCCGTTAGTTTACCCCGCTCGGCGGGGCTCAGCCTGTCCCGCCTAGCGGGATAAAGTAGAGCAGTTTATTGTTTTAATATGTATTATGTATATATTATAAAAAGCATTAAAGATAAAAGCTTTTATATTGGCATAACTAATAATTCAAAAAGAAGATTACAAGAACATAATTCAGGGAAACTAAAATATACCCGCAATAAGAAACCTTGGATATTATGGTATTTAAAAGGATGTATAGATGCAAAAGAAGCAAGAAAAGAAGAGTTATATTTTAAAAAGAAAAATAGAGATTTTAAAGAATCATTAAGAAATATTTAATTATGCGCCGTTAGCTCAGCTTGGTAGAGCAGCTCCCTTTTAAGGAGATGGTCGGGGGTTCAACTCCCTCACGGCGCACCAATTTATCCCGCTTAGCGGGTTTTTTTATTAACAATTGATTAGTATTAAAAAAAATGATAATATATTGAGTATATGAAAAGAATTTTGACAAATAAAACAATTGAAAAAATAGGTGAAAAAGTTAAGTTAGCTGGATGGGTTCATGTTAGACGAATTCACGGCAAGATTATTTTTGTTGACCTTAGAGATAGAAAAGGCTTGATCCAGCTTGTTTTTTTACCTGAAAATAATATTCTTTACAAATTAGCTAATTCATTAAAATCAGAATGGGTCATTGAAATTATTGGGAAAGTAAATAAACGTCCCAATAAAATGGTTAATGATAAGATATTTACTGGAGAAGTAGAAATTGAAGTAAAAGAATTAAGAATATTAAATGAAGCTAAAACACCTCCTTTTGAAATAGCTGAGGAAAGTAAAGATATTAATGAAGAACTCCGTTTAAAATATCGTTATTTAGATTTACGCCGACAAAAATTAAAAAATAATATATTTTTAAGGCATAAAGTAATTAGAATAATTAGAAATTTTATGAATAAAAGAGGGTTTATTGAAGCAGAAACTCCCATTTTAACCAAATCAACACCAGAAGGAGCTAGAGATTTCTTAGTTCCTAGTCGTCAACATCCTGGAGAATTTTATGCTTTACCTCAAGCTCCTCAACAACTAAAACAATTATTAATGGTTGCTGGGATTGAGAAATATTTTCAAATAGCGCGTTGTTTTAGAGATGAAGACTTGAGAGGAGACAGGCAACCAGAATTTACTCAATTTGATGTGGAAATGTCTTTTGTTAAACAGTCTGATGTTATAAATTTAATTGAAAAACTTGTTATTAAAATTGTTAAAGATTTAATTGAATTTGATAAAAATTTATCTAAAAAACTTACGTTTAGTCCATTTTTAAGATTGAATCATAAAGACGCTATTAAAAATTATGGCACTGATAAGCCTGATTTGCGTAAAAACAAAAAAGATCCGAATGAATTGGCTTTCGCTTGGATTTTGAACTGGCCTCTTTTTGAATGGAATAGTGAAGAGAAAAGATATGATTCATGTCATCATGTTTTTACTTCTCCTAATCCTAAAGATCTAGATTTATTAGACAAGAACCCCTTAAAGGTTCGTTCTCAACAATATGATTTAGTTCTTAATGGCGTGGAAATAGGAGGTGGCAGTATAAGAATACACAAAAGAAATATTCAAGAAAAAATATTTAAATTAGTAGGATTAAAAAAAGAAGAGATAGAAGAAAAATTCGGACATCTACTTAAGGCGTTTGAATATGGAGCGCCTCCTCATGGAGGAATTGCTTTAGGAATAGATAGACTTTTAATGCTTCTTTTAAATGAAAAAAGTATTAGAGAAGTTATTTTGTTCCCCAAAACAGGAGATGGAAAAGATTTACTTATGGAAGCTCCAAGTCGCGTTAGTCCTGAACAGTTAAAGGAATTAAATATAAAAATTTCCTCCTAAAATGATTGTTAAAGTTTTAATTATTTCCTTAGCTCTTTCAAATGTTTTTGCTTTTTTGGCGTCTAATTCAAATGAAAGCATTGATGAGGTAAAAATAAAATGGGAAAGATGGGAAGAATTAGGAAAATCATTTACTTCGTCTTTACTATCAACAAACCCAAATTTTATACCTATTCGTGATTGGAATGTGATGGAATTAGAGATTGAGGCAAAATCAGCTTCAATTTTTAAGATAAATTCTATTGACCCTGTATTAGCTAAGAATTTTAAATTAAAAGAAGATATTCTTTATGAAAAAAATATTAATTTAATTTTACCAATTGCCAGCATAACCAAATTAATGACGGCTTTAGTAGTTTTAGAAAAGATAGATAATTTAGAAGAAAATATTATTATTTCCGAAAATGCAATTAAGGCTTATGGTAATCAAGGGGAACTAATTGCTAATGAAGAAATTTCAATTATAAATATTCTTCATGTCCTATTGATGGAATCAAGCAATGATGCGGCGGTTGCTTTAGCCGAAACAGTAGAAACAAAATCAGATACCGACTTTATTGATTTGATGAATATAAAGGCTAAGGAATTAAATTTAGAAAATACTTTTTTTTCTGATCCAAGCGGTTATGATGCTAAAAATGTTTCAACTATAAAAGATATTGTTAAATTAATAAAATATAGTTTTAGTCAGCCAATTATATGGCAAATTTTAAAAACTCCTGAAATTGATTTGACTTCATCCGATGGAAAAATTAAACACCATTGGATTAATACAGATAAATTATTAAATCGTATGCCTAATATTATTGGAGGAAAGACAGGATATACAGCAGAAGCTCAAGGATGTTTAGTTTTAGTTATTAAACAAGATTCTAACGATAAATATTTAATCACAGTTGTTTTAGGAGCGCAAGAAAGATTTTTACAAACTGAAAAATTAATTGAATGGGTAAATAAAGCTTATAAATGGTAATTAAAAAATAATTTATGCCTGATATTTTAAACATAGCGCGCATTTTAGGATTAGCATCAATTTCTTTTATATTTGCTCTTGCCTGGACACCGATATTAATTCATTTTCTTGAAAAATATCAATTAGGTAAGCAGATAAGAATAACTAACGCTCCTATTTTTGCCAAATTTCATAAGAAAAAAGAAGGAACTCTAACCATGGGAGGAATTTTAATTTGGGTAACTGTTTTGCTTCTAACTTTTATTTTCTGGCTTTTAGCTCAAATTGGTGAAGGAACTATTTTAGAAAAACTTAATTTTTTAACAAGAAAAGAAACACTTCTTCCATTAGGCGCTTTAGTAGCTTCAGCCTTAGTTGGGCTTGGTGATGATTTAATGGGAGTTTTTAAAATAGGTCCTAATAGCGGGGGACTTAAAGTAAGACACCGTATTGTGGTTTATACAGGAATTGCTATTTTTGGAGCCTGGTGGTTCTTCTGGAAATTAGGATGGGATTTAATTCATATTCCTTTTATTGGAGATTTTAATGTTGGATTTTGGTATATTCTTATTTTTGTTTTTGTTTTAGTGGCCACTGCTTTTTCAACAAATGAAACAGATGGTCTTGACGGACTAGCTGGAGGTATTCTTCTTATTTCTTTTGCTTCTTACGGCGTTATTGCTTTTTCTCAAGGAAAAATGAATTTAGCTGTTTTTTGCGGAATTATTATTGGCGCTTTGTTAGCTTTTTTATGGTTCAATATCCATCCAGCTCGATTTTTTATGGGCGATACTGGAGCAATGTCCTTAGGAATTACCTTGGGAGTTATTGCCATGCTGACAAATTGTTTTATTTTATTAATATTTATCTTTTTTATACCAGTCATTGAATCTTTATCAGTTATTATTCAAATTATTTCAAAAAAGATCAGAAAGAAAAAAATCTTTTTGTCTGCTCCTATTCATCATCATTTTGAAGCAAAAGGATGGTCAGAAACAACAATCACAATGCGTTTCTGGATAATTAATGGAGTGATGGCCACGATTGGATTGATCTTAGTATTTGTAGAAAAAATATTATGAGACCCAATAAGCCAGATTATATTCTTATTTTTGCAATATTCGCCTTAGTTATATTTGGCTTAGTTGCTCTTTCTAGCGCTTCAGTTGTTATATCTCAAGATACATTTGGCGAGAATTATTATTTTTTAAAACATCAATTACTTTATGGATTGTCTATTGGTTTAGTAGGTTTTTTTCTGTGCCAGAGAATTAATTATAAGTTTTGGAAAAAAATTTCTTTTCCTTTATTAATTATTAGTATTATTCTTTTAGCTTTAGTTTTTATTCCCCAAATAGGGTATAGCCACGGCGGAGCTCAAAGATGGATTGTTTTTGGCCCTTTTTCTTTTCAGCCTTTTGAATTTCTTAAATTAGCATTTATCATTTATCTAGCAGCTTTACTAAGTAAAAAAGGGAAAACAAATGAAATAATAAAACAAAGCTCAATCCCTGTTTTATTGTTTTTTATAGTCATTGTTCTTCTTTTATGTTTTCAGCCAAATATCAGCGCCTTAATAATGATTTTTTTAATCGCAATTTTGATTTATTTTTTAGCCGGTCTAAATCTTTTTTACATATTTTCATTAATAAGTTTATCTTTTGTTGGGTTACTTGTTTTAATAAAAACAGCTTCTTATAGATCAAATAGATTAACCGTTTTTCTTCATCCAGAAACAGATCCTCAAGGCATTGGATATCAGATTAATCAAGCGCTTTTAGCTATTGGCTCGGGGGGACTCTTCGGTCTTGGATTTCATAGTATTCAGAAATGGAAATATCTACCAGAAGTAATTGGGGATTCTATTTTTGCGATAGTGGCTGAAGAATTAGGATTTATTGGCGCTGGAGCATTAGTTATTCTTTTTATAATATTGGCTTGGCGCGGTTTTCTAATCGCCAAGAATTCTTCTGATAAATTTGGTTATTTGGTAGCTGGAGGAATTACCGGTTGGCTTTTTTTTCAGGCATTTATAAATATAGCTGCTATTTCACGCTTGATTCCTTTAACGGGAATAACGTTGCCTTTTATAAGTTACGGAGGATCTTCTTTAATTATTTGTTTAGCTGCAGTTGGAATATTGGTCAATATTTCAAAATATAATAAATAAAATTAAAATTTCAAAATTATGAAAATATTATTTACAGGCGCTGGTACCGGAGGACATGTTTTTCCGATTATTGCTGTTGCCAGACAATTAAAAAAATTTTATGCAGATAATTCAAAAGAAAATGAATTAGAAATGATTTTTTTAGGAGCGGGTGGATTATCTGAAAAAGTTTTAGAAAAAGAAGGAATTGTGGTAAAAACAATCTTAGCTGGAAAATTAAGACGCTATTTTTCTTTTAAAACTTTTTTAGATTTTATAAAGATACCGCTTGGTTTTTGTAAATCTCTTCTATACTTATATCTCTGGATGCCTGATGTAATTTTTAGCAAAGGGGGATATGATAGTTTTCCTGTTGTTTTTGTAGGCTGGCTTTACAGAATTCCCATACTCATTCATGAATCGGATACTATTCCTGGTCTGGCTAATCGTTTATCGAGTAAATTTGCTAAAAAAATAGGAGTGTCTTTCTCTTTTGCAGAAAAATATTTTCCTAAAAAAAAGACAGCCTTAATAGGAAATCCAATTAGAAAAAAAATTGTAGAAAAATGTATTTTAGATAATCAGGAAGAAAAACAAAAAATTAAAAGTAGTTATAAGATTATAAGCCAGAAACCAGTTATTCTTGTTTTAGGGGGAAGTCAAGGAGCAGAAAAAATAAATAATTTAATTTTATTAACTCTGCCGCAGCTTTTAGAAAAATATGAGATTATTCATCAATGTGGAAATAATAATTATAAAAGCGTTAAAGCAAAATCAATTCAATCAGATAATTATCATCTTTCTCCTTTCTTTGATGAAAATCAACTGTCTAATATTTATTCTATAACTGATTTAATTATTTCACGTTCTGGAGCAGGAAGTATTTGTGAAATTGCTATTTGTGGCAAACCTAGTATTTTAATTCCATTGCCAAAATCAGCTGGAAATCACCAAAGGCAAAATGCCATGGTTTATGCGCAATCAGGTTCGGGAGTTGTTTTAGAACAATTTAATCTAACACCTAATCTTTTACTTAATGAAATTAACAAAATCTTAAATAATAATGAATTATACAGAAAAATGTCAGATAACGCCAAAAGTTTTTCCCGTCCTGAAGCGACAAAAAAAATAACAGAAGAATTAATTGAATTAGGGAAACAATAAATATGAATAAAAATAATAAAATAAAAGTTAGAATGGCGCCTAGTCCAACCGGCTTATTTCATATCGGTACGGCTAGAACAGCATTATTTAATTATTTATTCGCAAAGAAAAACAAAGGACAATTCATTTTAAGAATTGAAGACACTGATTTAGAAAGATCTGAAAAAAAATACGAAGAAGATATTATAAATAGTTTAAAATGGCTGAATCTTAAATGGGATGATAAAATTTTTAAACAAAGCGAACGAACAGAAATTTATCAAAAATATATTAAAAAACTTTTAGATTCAGGAGAAGCATTTTGGTGTGATCATCCTCAAGAAGAATTAGAAAAAGAAAAAAAGGAGCAAATAAAAAAGAAGGAAGCGCCAAGGCATATTTGTAATAGAAAAGGAGAAGCTAAAGATGGAATTATCCGTTTTCGCTGTCCAGATAAAAAAATAGTTTTTAATGATTTGATTAGAGGAAAATTAGAATTTGATGCCAGTTTATTTGGCGATATTGGAATTGCCAAAAATGAAAAAACTCCCTTATATAACCTAGCGGTTGTCATTGATGACGCCGAAATGGAAATAAGCCATGTCATTAGAGGAGAAGATCATATTTCTAATACTCCCAAACAAATTTTATTACAAGAAGCGCTTGGATTTAAAAGTCCTGAATTTGCTCATTTACCTTTAATTTTAGGTCCCGATAAAAGTAAACTTAGTAAAAGACATGGCGCTGTTTCCATGAGTCAGTATAAAAAACAGGGTTATTTGCCAGAGGCAATTAATAATTTTATGGCTCTTTTAGGATGGAATCCAGGCACCGAAAAAGAAATTTTTTCACTTGAAGAATTAATTAATGAATTTTCTTTAGAAAGGGTTCATAAGGCCGGCGCTATTTTCAATCTTGAACGACTTGATTGGATCAATGCTCAACATATTCGTAAAATGAATTTAAATGAATTAACTGAAAAATGTCTTGCATATTTGCCTAAAGATACTGATTTAGAATATGCTAAAAAAATAGTTGCTTTAGAACAGGAACGAATTAAGAAGCTTTCTGATATAGTAGAGTCAGCTAGATTCTTCTTTTTTAAAGATGAATTAGAATATGATTCAGAATTGCTTATTTGGAAAGAAATGGACCTAAAAGACGTCAAAAATAACTTAGAATTATTGAAAGAAATTTTGGAAAAAACCGATAAATTTGATCAAAAATTACTTGAAGCAACTCTTTCTCCACTAACTGAGAAACATGGCAGAGGAGAGCTTTTATGGCCTCTAAGAGTGGCTTTATCAGGCCAAGGTAAGTCGCCAGGACCATTTGAAATAATGGAAATTTTAGGCAAAGAAAAAACCTTAAAAAGGATTAAAGAGGCAATAAAAAAAACAGAATAATGAAATTTAAATTTTTTCAAGTTATTTTAATAGTTTTTTTAATTTTACCTTTTATAACACAGGGTAGTGTCATTGATAATATTAATAAGCAAATTCAGGATCAAGAATCAAAGAGAGCTGAATTAGAAAAACAAGCTCAAGAATATCAGGCAATTATTAATCAAAAACAAGGAGAGATTAAAAGCTTAAAGAATCAAGTTGCTATTTTCAATGCAAGAATTAACAAAATACAAGTAGAAGTCAATATAACAGAAGATGATATTGACTTAACAGAATTAGAAATAATTCAACTAGAATATGGCATTGAGGAAACAGAAGAAGATGTTTTGGGACAAAAAGATAATTTAGGAAAAATTATTCAGACAATTGCTGAATTTGATCAAGTCAGCCAATTAGAAATGATGTTAGATAGTGAAGATTTTTCTGATTTTTTTAATCAAATAAATTATCTTGATAATCTACAAAACGGAGTTAAAGAAAAAGTTGATAGGCTTAAAGCGTTGAAAATAAAATTAGGAGCAGATAAAGAAAATAAGGAAGATAAAAAGGAACGATTAGAAGGTCTTAAAACACAATTAGATAGTCAGAAATGGTCTTTAGCTAGTCAAAGAGGATCAAAAGAAGACCTTTTATACTACACCAGAGGAGAAGAAGATAAATATCAAGAAATGCTTGCTAATATTGAAGAACAGAAGAAATCATTATTAGGAGATCTTAATAGATTGCGTCAGCAAAAAGCTGCTGAATTAGCTCGCTTAAAAGAATTGCAAGAAAAACCTCCATCAAGTTCTTGGGCATCTCTTAACTGGTTTTATGTTCAAGATGATTCTAGATGGGCAAATACGAATATTGGAATTAGTAGTTTAACTATGTCAAATTACGGTTGCGCTATTACTTCTGTGGCAATGATTTTTAGTAAGCTTGGAACAAACATCACTCCGGGACAGCTTGCCAAAGAACCAATCTATACGAGAGGAGGATTAATATATTGGCCAAATAAATGGAATAGTATACGATTAGTTGAACAAACGTATAAGACGGCTGCAGATTGGTTTAGAATTGACAGAGAAATAGGAGCTGGATATCCAGTTATTGTTCGTATTCAGGCTGATGGTCGGGGAGGAGGTCATTATGTGATTATTCATCATAAAACAGCAGACGGTCGTTATGTTGTTCATGATCCTTTATTTGGCGCTAATATATATCTTGATTCAAGTAGAGTATATATTTCTAATTTATATGAAACAACTACTAGTATAAATCAAATAATTATTTATCATTAATTATGAAAATAAATTCAAATCCAGGAAAAAATTTAATTATGAAGATAAATGGTGAAAAATATGCCAGATATCCCATTAAAACTGCTTTAATTACGCCAAAAGACAAAAATCCATCAGAAATAATTAAAAAATATATCGACGGGCTAACTCAAAAAGGGGATATAGTATTTATTAGTGAGAAAATTATTGCTATAATACAAGGAAGAGCTTATCCGATTAATGAAATTAAAGCGTCTAAAATTGCTAATTGGTTAAGTAAGAGGGTTTATAAGAATCCTGGAGGCATTGGACTAGCATCTCCAGAAACAATGCAGTTAGCCATAGAAGAAGTTGGACTTTGGCGCATTATTTTAGCAGGATTTGTTTCTTCAATAACAAAATTATTAGGCATCAAGGGAGTATTTTATATCATAGCGGGGGATAAGGCTAGAGGGATAGATGGACCCGTTCCTTATGCTATTCCGCCATATAACACTTATGCAAGCAAGATTCCTCTTAATCCTCAGAAAGTAGCTATTGAAATAAGTAAAAAAATAGAACTCCCAACAGCTATTGTTGATGCTAATGACCTAGGGGTAAGGATATTAGGGGCAAGTAAAGAAGTTAATAAAAAAATACTGATTAAAGTATTAAAGGATAATCCGCTTGGTCAATGTGATGAATCTACGCCAATTGGAATTCTTAGAAAATTATAATTATGGAAAAAAGTAAATTTTATTATATTTTATTATTGATAATATTTATTTTCGTTATTTCTAATATAACGCCTGTTTTAGCTTCTGAAGATACACTCGTTAATACAGCTTCAAAAGTAAAGGAAGATTTTGGTCCTGGAGACCGTAATTTTTTTAATGAAATTACTGACAAAGCTCAAGAGCAAATAGAAAAATTAATGAATAAAACTCAAGATAAAGCAAAACAGACGATTAAGGAGAAATCAAAGAATTTTATTCGGAATAGAATAGAGTGGACTAAAGAACTCCTTAGTCCCCTAAAAATTAAAATTCAACAGGGGAGCGATATAATCAGAGAAGAGGTTAATAAGCTCAAAAACTATTTAAAAGATTTATTTTAACTGAAAAAGTGATACCATAGTATTCAGAGTAGGGAATAAAAGGGAATTATCCACAAATAAAATTTGACAGCTATTTAGCTGTATATTAAAATAGATATAATGTCGGACAATATACCTTAATACACATTAAATATATAATAACTATGGAAAGAAGCCAAAAACCAATTCCTCAACATTTAACCGACTTTCTTGACTGGTTAGATATTGAAAAAGGTTTATCAAATAAGTCTCAAGAAAACTATTCCCGCTTTCTTAAAAAGTTTATTAATTGGTTAAAGGAAAATAATCTTGAAGATTTAAAACCTCATCAGCTCTCCCCTAGTCATATTTGGGAATACAGAGTGTACCTATCTCGTCATTCTGAAAAACCTTTAAAAAAATCAACTCAAAATTATTATTTAATAGCTCTTAGATCTTTATTAAATTATTTTGCAAATAGAGATATTATATCTCTGCCAGCAGAAAAAATAAAATTATCTAAAGATAAGGGTGAAAAGAAAATTAATTTTTTAAATATAGAACAAATAGAAAAATTACTTTCTACTCCTGATACAAAAAAAATAAATGGTCTTCGTGATAAAGCAATTTTAGAAACATTATTTTCAACAGGATTAAGAATTGCTGAATTAGTTTCTTTGAACAGAGATCAAATTAGAATTTCTCCTTTAACTGAAGATTTAGAAATTAGCATTATTGGTAAAGGTAATCGTCCTCGTACTGTTTATTTTTCTAAAAGAGCTATTTATTGGCTTAATAAATATCTTAAAAAACGAAGAGACAACGATAAAGCTCTTTTCATTAATTATCAAGGAAGAAAAAATGCTTCAAAAAGACTAACAGATCGTTCTATTGAAAGAAATATAAAAAAATATGCTCTCTTGTCTGGGTTACCTGGGAATACAACTCCTCATACAATTCGTCATAGTTTTGCAACCGATCTTCTTTCTCAAGGTGTTGATTTAAGATTAATCCAGGAATTTTTAGGTCATAGTAGTATCTCTACTACTCAAATCTACGCTCATGTTACAAGTAAAAGACTCAGAGACGTTCATCGTAAATTTCATAGTGGCAAAAATTTAAAATAAAAATATGAGGATATCTTATTCTGGATTAGATACATTTTCTATCTGTCCGGCGAAATACAAATTTCAATATATTGATAGAATAAAAACTCCAAAAGCAAAAGAAGCTGTTTTTGGCACTTTAATACATGAATGTTTAAGAGCATTTCATGAACCAAGCAAACCCCTCCCTATGTCTGAAGACGAGCTTTTAAAATACTTTACTGAAAAATGGAACAGTGATATTTATAAAGATAAACAAGAAGAAGCATTCGCCTTCCATCAAGGAATTGATATTTTAAAAAAATACTATCTTCAAAATCAAACAGAAGAATTTAATATTGTTAATTTAGAAACATTCTTTAGCGCATTCATCGGCAAGGAATTACATCAAATTACAGGCAGAATTGATAGGATTGATAAACTGGAAGATGGAACATTTGAAGTGATTGATTATAAGACAACAAAAAAAATGCCTTCACAGGCAGATGTTGATAATAATTTTCAGCTTTCTACTTATTATCTGGGTATTGTCAGTCGCTGGCCTCAAATAAAAGAACAGAACAAGCCAGTTAAACTTTCATTGCAGTATCTTAAACACGGCGAAAAACTTTCAGCGATAAGAACTAATAAACACATTAAAGAAACAGAAGACAAGATTTTAGAATTAATTTCTGGAATAGAAAAAAGCAGTTTTGAACCAAAAATGAACCCTTTATGTGATTGGTGCCAATATCAGCCATATTGTCCGCTCTATAAACATAAATATATTAAAGAACATAAGACAGCAGATAGTAAACAAATTAAAGACATTATTAAAGAATATTTTGAAATTAAAGCAAAACAAGGAGAAAGCAATAAACGAATAAGTGAATTAAAACAAGAGATTAATCTATATTGCGATAAAAATGAAATAGATAGAATTTTTGGCGATGAAGGATACATTACTCGCCTTTCTCAGCAAAGATTTAATTACGACTCAGAAAAATTAAAATCAATCCTTGAGCCACTAGGAAAATGGCATGAGATTCTAACTGTTGATAAAGTTAAATTTAAGAAAGTAATTGATTCCCTACCTAACGATATTAAAAAAGAAATAGAAAAAATAAAAACATTAGGAAAAGAATTTAAAGTTATCTCAGCTAAAAAGAATTAATTATTTTAAGGAATATATTTTTCAAAATTACCGCATCTAACATATCCAGCATCTTCAGCTTCCTGTTCAGAAGAAAACCAAATCTTATTCTCTTCAGATATTCTTTTAGCAAATGAACAATCGGGCCAATGGTATTTATTAGAATTAATACTGCCTACAAACATCCCCTGCTTGTCCGCCGTAGCTTTAGCAGAGGCGGGTTCTATGGTTTTAATAACTGAAGCAGAAGGATTCTTAATAATAATCTCCCCCCTATCTCTATAAGAATTAACTGACAAGCCAGCACCAAAAACTATTAAAGAAATTAAAACAATACTAATAGTTAAAACAATATCAGATTCATTATTCTTGACGAATTTTTTAAAATCAGATAACATATAGTTATGTCAAAAACAAAATCAGCGGGCTCAACTAGTTTAGGTCGCGATTCTAATCCAAAATATTTAGGAATTAAACTATCCGGCGGGCAAAAAGCTCAACCTGGAGCTATTATCGTGCGTCAAAGAGGAAGTAAATTTATTCCTGGCAATAATGTTCGTAAAGGGAAGGATGATACTCTCTACTCTATCGCCAAAGGTATAGTTAAATTTGCTACGAAAAAAATAACAAAATTTGACGGAAATAAAAGAATTGCTAAGGTAGTTAGTGTAGAATCAAAATAAAACTATATATATAACTTCAAAAGGCGCTGTTAGCGCCTTTTTTTAGTTTCTCTATTTCTCTTCTGTAATAATAAGTTTTATTTTAGCTTCTAAATTATGAGGTAATTCAATCGGTATTTCATATTCCCCTATTTCTTTAATAGGTTCTTCCAGCTTAACTTGATTTTTTTCAACTTTAAAATTATTCTTTTTTAATTCTTCACTTATTTTTGCTGAAGTAATTGCTCCAAAAAGTTTATTATCTTCTCCAATTTTTACTGGAATCTCTAACTCAAATCCATCTATTTGACTTGCTATTTCTTGAAAACGGATTAATTCTTTTTCTGCTTTTTCTTCATCAATTTTCTTTTGTTCTTCTAATCTTATTATTTCCGACTTACTAGCCAAAATAGCCATTTTTTTAGGAATTAATAAATTGCGGGCATAACCATCAGCCACTTCTTTAATCTCGCCCTTTTTGCCTAATTCATCTACATCTTCTAATAGTATTACTTTCATAATAATTAATTTATTTATATTTTATATTAAATTCTTTGAACTGGCCAGTCGCCTCTTGCCAGTTAATATCTATTTTATTAACTTTTGCTAAGATAGGTCCATTATAGCACCAATCAATAAATTGTTTCAAGTTTTCTTCTTTGCCTTCAGCAATTAATTCTACCATACCATCTGGTTTATTCATAACCCAACCAGTTAAACCTATTTTTTTTGCCTGTCGCCTAGCAGAATCACGATACATAACCATCTGCACTCTACCATGAATTTTAAGAATAATTTGTTTATTCATTTAACATTTCTAATGCTTTGTCTAATTGTGGATCGCGCATTTCATCAATATCTTCCATGGTTATTTCAACTTCTTCATCGGGAGCTATTCCCTCTTCGCTTATACTTAAGCCAGACGGCGTTAACCATTTAGCAACGGTTATCTTGACACTAGAACCGCCTTTAAGCTTCTCTAATTGCTGAATAGAGCCCTTGCCAAAGCTTTTTTGCCCAACAATCTTTATCTCTTTTATATCTCTGAGAGCACCTGCTAAAATCTCTGAAGCAGAAGCAGAACCTTCATTGATTAAAACAATAGTTGGCATATCTTCTAGTTTTTTATAACCCTTACTTATAAATTCATTTCTTTTCCCGTTACCAAAATCTTCAATAATTACTACTTCTCCTTTAGATAAAAACCAGCTGGCGATATCAACTGCTGTTTCTAAATAACCACCTGGATTATTTCGAAGATCTAAAATAATTCCATTGGGCTGAAGTAGAAGTATTTCATTAATTGTTCTTCTAAATTCAGAAGCTGAGTTTTCGGTAAAATGATAAAATTGTATATGTGCAATATTATCATCAAGAATCTCCCATTTGATTATAGGGATTTTTATTTCATCTCTAATTATTTTTATTTCCTTAGCTTCTTTCCATTCTTCTCTAAAAATTAACAGCGTTACTTCAACTCCTCTTTCTCCCCTAATTAAACTAACAGCTTCATCTAAATTTAAATCCCCGGTTAAAATATCATCTATTTTAAGAATCTTATCTCCTGGCTTAAGTCCAGCTTTTTGCGCAGGATTACCTTCTAATGGAGAAATAATAGTTAGAACTTCTTTGCGAATGCCAACTTCCGCGCCAATACCATCAAAACTCCCACTCATATCATCAATAAATTTTTCACTATCTTTGGGCTCCATAAAAATAGAATAAGGATCTTCTAATGAATCAAGCATACCGACAATAGCGCCATAAACCATCTTTTGTCTGTCTAGTTCAAATCTATTAACATATTTTCTTTCAACAATATTCCAAGCATCCCAAAACAAGCTGAAATCAACAAGGGAAGGAAGATCTAATTCTTTATTGGATAATCCTTCAATTTTTTCAACAGATGGTTTGCTAAAATTTCCAATGAAAAAACCGAAACCGAAAATAAAAATTAACAAAAAAATCCAAATTGGTATAGAAATATATTTTTTCATATTTTTCTCCATTTCCAAAAATATTTAAAAGCGCTCATCAAATGAATTCGTGTATATTTATTAAATAATACATCTAAAAAACTATTCCATTTTTTACTTACCCTATAATAATAATGAGACATTTGAGCTGATGATAAATAAATTACTTCATAATTATTTTGCCAAAAGCGACGACACCAATCAGTATCTTCTAAATACATAAAATATCTTTCATCCATTAAGCCAACTTTATTAATCGCTTCTTTACGAACAAACATAGCTGAGCCTTGAACCCAATCAACTTTTTTAGAGATAGAATCTTCTTCTTGCATTAAAAATTTATTCAATTTCTTTTTGCCCCATTTTAACTTTCCTAGAAAAGTTCTCCTTGCTAAAATTGCTCCGAGAGTTGGAAATTTAAAATATGAATTTTGAATTTTATTACTGAATGTTAATAATTGAGGACCAATAATTCCCGTTTGTGGATTATCCTTCATAAAATCAATCATTTTTTGAATACTTCCTTTTAGAATAAGGATATCAGCGTTAAGAATTAAAATATTATTCCCGTTGGCTGATTTAATAGCTACATTAACGAGTTTAGCATAACCAACATTTTTTGAAAAAGAAATTAATTTTATCTTATCTTTTTCTTTTTTAAATATTTTTTCTTCAATTAAATCTTTAACAACTGACTCTGTTTGACTATCAGCAATAATTATTTCATATTCAATATCTTCAATATTTTCAATAATTGATTTTAAACAAAGTTTCAATAAAACCGGCGTCTGATGATGAGTAATAATAATTGTAAGCATTTTAATTCTATTGTATATCAAATATATTCTTGCACGTTTCTTGAATCTTATCAAAATTATCCCCAATAGGCAAAAGAACATATTCTTCACTAATAAATGTGTGATAAAGCAAGCCATTTGGAGAAATATCAAAAACTTCTGTTTTTATATTCTCTATATTTAATTCCGAAGATAAATCAATTATTTTTTTAATATCATCCAATCTCATGTCAGTTTTAACATTTTTCCCTAAAGTATCTAAAAGATTATATATCTTTATGGGATTAAGCAAGACATTTAAAGAAAGACTTTTTTCTTTTATAGACATCAAGACCTCCTGTTGACGACGCATTCTGTCAAAATCATTAGTTGAATAACGAGAACGGACATAATAGAGAGCTGTTTTTCCATCTAAATAATTCTGACCCTCAGATAAATGAAAAACCCATCTTTCTTCTCCTTCAATCTCTTTAATAAACCAATGTTCATCTTCTTCCCACCCCTCTTTAGCCCACTGGAAACTTTCTTCAAAAGGTTCATCTAAATAAACATTAATACCGCCTAAATCATCAATTAGCTTAACCAATCCTTCAAAATTAATACTAGCTGTATAATCGATATACAGACCACTTAAATAAGAAACTGTTTTTTTAGCGCAACTTAATCCTCCATAAGCATAAGCAAAATTTATTTTCTTCTTTTCATTTGAGCACCAGAGTTGGAGATAAAAATCTCTTGGAAATGAAATTAGAGCAACTTCTTGAGTGCTTTTTTTAATACTAACTAAAATGATTGAATCAGAAAGTAATTTTCCATCTCCTGGTTCATCAATTCCTCTACTGCCTAAAAGCAAAATATTTACTCTGTCTGGATCATCTTTAGGTAATTCAGGTAAATTATCTGAGAAAGGCAAAAGTTCACCATTATTTTCTTGATTAATTACTTGGCTAATAGTAAAACTTGTTTTTAAAAATAAAAGGGAAAATAAACCAATAATAATCAGTACGAAGAAGAATATAAAAATTTTAATTTTAATTTTTGACATTTAATTAAACCATTTTTTCATTTCACAAGCATCTACTCTTTTTTTTGACATAATAATTTTTCTTTTACGAAAGGCGCTTGGCATCTGTCTAAATAAATCTTTTATGGCCTTCCAGGTATATCTTTCAAAAATCAAGACATATATCCAGGAAATAATTTCTTTTGGTAAAAACCAAGGTAAATGCCTGCCTAAAAGCCAGATTTGTTCATTCTTAATCTGCATCAAACGTTGATTTTTAAAAGCAAGGTATTTTGAAAATTTATTTATCTTTAATCTTTCTTTAATTATACCTATATAATTTAATGTGGCGCTTTCTCCTGATGTTCGATCATGCAAAGCAATGGAATTTGGCTGATATATAGCTTTCCATCCATAAAGACGCAATCGCCAAGCTAAATCAACATCTTCTTTATAACAAAAAAAATCTTCATCAAAATATTCATTATTGATTTTAACATCTTCTAGCGCTTTACGCCTATAAAGAGGAGCGGCTCCATCTGCTCCAAAAATTTCCTCAATTTCTTCAAATTGCTTTTCATTAATTTGTCCTTGTCTTTTATTAATAATGCGTCTGTTTTTAAAAATAGCTAATCCTGACGTATCTATTATTTTAGAAATATTATAATCATTAAAATTATTAGAAATCGGATTGCCTGTATTCCATCTTAATAATTTTCCTTGAACAGCTGCTATTTTATCATCTTTTTGAATTACTTCAATGGCTTTTTTAATAAAATCCTTATCTAGAGCAACATCATGATTAAGGCATAAAATAAAATCTCCTTTGCTGTTTTTTATTCCATAATTATGACCTGCAGAAAATCCAATGTTTTTTTTATTAAAAACAATTTTCAAATTCGGTTTTTTAGGCATTTTTTTAAGGTAATTTGGCGTCTCATCTGTTGAAGCATTATCAATAATCAAAATTTCTAAATTAGGATATGTCTGACTAAAAATAGACCCCAAACAATCATTAAGATATTTTTGGCTATTGTATGTAATAAGATTTATTGAAACTAATGGATTATTGTGATACATAGGAATATAAAACAGCTATGTTAGTTACAAAAAATAAAAGGACCTTGTCATTAAGAAGAACAACGTCAAATAAACCATAACCTAAAATCCAAAGAAAAGCAATTGCAAAAAATCCAGTCCAGACATTTAAATACAAATTATTTCCTTTTATTTTACCCTGAAAGAAATACCAAGCCCTTTTAAATATTTTCCAAAAAATAGCTAATAAGATGAGTAAACCAAAAACTCCAATTTCTGCGGCAAAATCAAAATAAAGATTATGAGCTGAAGATCCTCTTTTTGAAAAAGAAAGATCTTCATTTAGAACTGAAGGGAAATTACCTATCCCCACTCCCAATAATGGTCGTATTATTATTGAATCAACTGTTCTTTGCCAAATCTCTAATCTGCCCTTTATTGATGTCTCAACAAAATCAATAATACTTCTAGCCCTTTCAAATAATGAAACGTTAGAAAGAGCATCTCTGCCTAATTCGATGTATTGAGGCATAAAAAGAATTGCTGAAGCGATTGGAAATAAAAGAAAAAAGATTATAAAACAACCAAGAACAAGTTGGGCCCGTTTTCGTACAATTACAAATAAACATATTACAAAAGCTCCTGAAACGCTTACCCAGGCTCCTCTTGAACCCGAAAATAGAATAGCTAGTAAACAGCTAATTAATGCTAAATAAGAACCAATTATTTTTAATTTGCTTTTTCTATTATTTATGAACAAAGCTGTTATAAAAAATGGCACAGCTAAAATACAGAAAAAAGCAAAGGAATGAGAATCAGGGAAAATAGAAAACATGCGTAAAGTTGGAAGCTGATAAGAATAATAAGAAAACCAAGTGTTGCTATAGGACAAAAGATTACTTAAATCAATACCATAAAAAACATTAATTACATTTCTATCCCAGAGATACCAAAACTTATGAAGATTTATAAAGAAAACCATAATTAGCTGTAAAAATCCAATTCCCAAAACCAATCCAATAGCTACTTTCATGGCATTTATTATTTTAGGTAATACATTTTTATTTCTATGTATAATATTCCTAATAATGATATATAGAAGAAAAATATTAACTAAAAAAAGAATCTTTTTTATACCAATGAATACATCATCAGCAATAAATAAAGAAGCAATCATAATTAATAAAAATATTCCTGTTAAATATTCGGCTTGATAATATTTAAAATTACTTTTTAATCTCCAAGAAATTCCTTGTTTAAAAAATAAAACTAAAAATAGAACTGCTAACAAAATTCTCCAACTAGCCATAGTGTCAAAATTTTCTGTAATTGGCAAAGCTACAAACAATGGAATAGAAGCAATAAAAACCCATAAAGAATCTTCTAATGGGCTAAAAATAAAATAAAAAATTAGCAAACCAACAACAAAAAGACTTGCTTCTCTTGGCAAAACATTGAAGACCATTAAAAAAATGGCTGTTAATTCAGTTAAAAGAATAACAATATTTTTTTTCATTCTTAATATCCTTTTAATTTCTTCAAACCTTTATGTTGTCTAATTCTTTCTAAAGATTTTGCTTCTATTTGTCTAATTCTTTCTCTGGTTACGCCAAATTCCCTACCTACTTCTTCTAATGTATGAGTAATCCCATCTTTTAAACCAAAACGCATTTCTAAAATTTTCTGTTCTCTTGGAGATAAATCAATTAAAATTTCTTTTAATCTATTTTGAAGTAATTTTCTAGCAGCCATTTGATTAGGAGAAACTGTTTTTTCGTCTTTTACAAATTCTCCTAAATTACTTTCTTCATTATCACCACCAACAGGTGTTTCTAAAGAAATAGTTTCTTGCGAAATTTTTATAATATGCCTTATTTTCTCAACACTTTCTTCCATCTCAGATGCAATTTCTTCAGGAAGAGGTTCTCGTCCCAAACTCTGCAGAAGCTGACGTTTAACTTGAGTGTATTTACTTATTGTTTCAACCATATGGACAGGAATTCTAATTGTTCTTGATTGATCAGCTAAGGCTCTAGTAATTGCTTGTCTAATCCACCAAGTAGCATAAGTAGAAAACTTATATCCTCTATGATAATCAAATTTTTCAACCGCTTTAAAGAGGCCGATATTTCCTTCTTGAATTAAATCGAGCAAACTTAAATTACGACTTCGGCCAACATATCTTTTAGCAATACTAACAACTAATCTTAAATTAGCCTGTGTTAGTTTTTGCCTCGCTTCTTCGTCTCCATTCTCAATGAGTTTAGCTAGCTTTACTTCTTCCTGGGCTGTCAATAAAGGCACTCTTCCTATTTCTTTTAAATACATTTGAACATTATCAAAAGATTGTAAACGAAGAGCTATTTCATCTTTAACTGGCTTTTTTTTCTTTTGAGAAGAGCTTTCTAAAAATTCTATAGATTCAACTACATCTATATTATTTTCTTTTAACTTTTCGTATGTTCTTTCTAATCCAGATATATCAAATTCAATTTTAGGAACTAATTTGAGTAATTCTGATTCAGTAACAAATCCTCTTTCTCTTCCTCTATTTATTAATTCTTGAATTTTCTCATCAGTAATTAAAACTTTTTTAGTATATTTACGCTTCTTTGGCTTTGCTTTTTTCACGGGCTTCCTTACTGCTTTTTTCACAGGTTTTTTGATTAGTTTTTTCACGGGCTTCCTTACTGCTTTTTTCACAGGTTTCTTTACTGGTTTTTTCACGGGCTTTTTGATTGGTTTTTTTACTGACTTCTTTGTTGTTTTTGTTTTTTTTGTGGGCATATTTATATTACATTATTTATTTTAATTAATTTATTAAAATCTTCAGTTAATTTTTTTATTAATGCTCCATCTTTTTTAATCTCTGCTTGTTTTATCTCTAAATTCAATCTATTCAACTCTTTTTGCATATTTCTTTTTTGCAATTGATTAAAACAAAATTCAATTTCTTTTTTTGGATCAAATTCATCAATTAAATTTATTTGAGATTCTGTTTTAAAAATAATATTATTAGTCTTTTCAAATAAGTCATTGGGTAAATTATCTTTAAGTGTTTTTAAATCATTTTTCTTAATTTTATTTTTACTAAAAATTTCAAGTATTTCTTTAAAATAAGGATTAGTAAATAGATGGCATAACTTATCTTGATATTTTTTAAAAATTTTAGGGTAAGTTAAGACAAGTCCAAACGTATATTCTTCAAGAGGCGGAGTTTGAAAAAAATCTTCTTTATTTGTGGCCGGATTATTTATAGGACTATTATTTGTATAATAATTTGTATCTTTAATTTTCTTTAATTCTTCAGTTAAAGCGCTTTCTTGAACCATTAAACGATTAGCTACTTCCTGGAGCCAGTGAGCTTGTTCAACTTTATTCGTAATTTTTTTTATAATTGGCAAGATTTCTTTACTTATCTCTTTTTTCCCTTCTACTGTTGTTGAATCATTTTTTGAAAAAGCACTATTTAAATAAAATTTAATTAAATATTCAGCATTATCAACCGACTTAGACCAAGAAGAAACATTCTTTCTAATGCAATCGGCTGGATCTTGATTCTTAGATAAACTTATAACTTTAGCGTTAAAACCTAATTGTAAAGCTAAATCAATTCCTTTTTTAGTAGCCATTTCACCAGCTGAATCCATATCAAATGCAGTTGCTAAATTATTTGTATAACGCTTAATAATCTTTAACTGTTCTTCAGTTAGAGCAGTTCCTGAACTCGCGACTGTATTTGTAAATCCAGCTTGATGCGACATAATCACATCTGTTTGACCTTCTACTAAAATACATAAATCCTTATCTCTTATGCCCATTTTTGCTTTATCTAATCCATATAGAATACAACTTTTATCATAGATTAAAGTATTCGGAGTATTGATATATTTACCCATATTTTCATTTGGATTATTAGGATTTTCACGACCCGAAAAACCAACCACAACTTCATTTATATTTCTAATAGGAAAAATGATCCTATCTCGGAATCTATCATAATATTTATTTTTGTTTGTATTTTTTTCACTTTTAACAGCTAAACCAGATTTTAAAACATCTTCGCCAGAATATCCTCGACTATTTAAAAAATCTAGTAATGATTGCCATCCATTTGGCGCATAACCGATTTGCCAATCTTTAATTATTTTTTGCTTTAATCCACGTTCGGCTAGATATTTTTGCATATCCTTACCTATTTTACTTGCTTCAAATTGTTTTATAAAGAAAGAATTGGCTAAACTACAAATTTCATACAACTTAGTTCTTTCAGTTTTTATTTTAGGATCAATTTTTTTTAATTCTACTCCAGCGCGCTGAGCTAAAATTCTTAGGGCGTCTCCAAATTCAACTCCTTCTATTTCCATAATAAAATCAAAAATACTTCCACCCTTATTACATCCAAAACATCTCCAAAGTTGTCTTTCTGGAGAGACCATAAAAGAAGGTGTTTTTTCAGAATGAAAAGGACAAGACGCTTTATAATTACGCCCCGCTTTTTGTAGTTTAATATACCCACCCAGTACATCAACTATATCCAATTTATTTTTAATTTCATCTACCGGATTACTAATCATATTCTTCTAATATATTTTCAAAATTATTATATAATTTTTTTATTATTTGATTAATTTTTTTATTTAATTTTATCTCGTTAACTAAATAGTTTATATTATTAGCATCATCCCTAGAAAAACCTACTGATGTAACAAACTTTGCTCTACTATGATTATCTGGTTTCTGGTAAAAATAATCTTGCAATATTTTATGCCATTTTTGTATATCCTTCTTAGGAATATTAAACAAAAGCTCTTCTGATGCAATTTTATCCATGAAATTAATAAATTCACTCCATTTATTTATTTTATCATAAAAAAGTTCATCTACTAAAAGATAAACAAATAAATAAGTTGGATATTTTGAATTAGGACATAAAGAATAAGTTTTCTCTAGATTCATAAATTTTACATTAATTTTATCTATTAAAGAATGGAATTTTAATCCAGCCATAAACGAATTTTCATTAATTAAATTATTGATTTTAATATTTAAAAAATGCGTTTCTTCTCTTTTAATAACCTTAAGATACCTAATATCTGGAAAATTTGTTCCAATAAAAAATTTATTCTTTTTTTTATCTTTAAAATATTTATTAAAAGCCTTATTAGTCAAAACAGTGTGTGTTATTGGAGCTGCCATATTTTTAAATTATTTTCCCAAATAAAATTTTCTTTTATTCTCATCAAACTTCTCTATTGCATATCTTAACATAGTTCTAGGCATAACTTTATGGTACTTCCTTAAAAACTTTTCTTCAATCGCTTGATCTTTTTTTCCAACTTCTCTCAACATCCAGCCAACCGCCTTATGGATTAAATCATGCTCATCATTCAAAAGAATTTCTGAAATTTTTAAAGTATCATTAAAATCATTTTCTTTAATGAATCTATAAGTTGAGATAATAGAAATACGTTTTTCCCAAAGATTCTTTGATTTGGCTAATTTATATAAAATTTTTCTATCTTTATCTAATAGATAATCTCCAATTATATTAGGTGCTGATAAATCAACTAAATCCCAATTATTAATATATTTAATATTTTTTAAATAAAAACTAAAGATTTTCTTTTTTTCTTTGTTATCTACTTTATTGTATTTATTAATTAATATCAATAAAGAAACCAGTCTATATTCATGTATTTTGCTAAAAATAAGTTTATTTAAACCATTTAAATTTAAATCAAAATATTTCTTTGCAATTTTAAGCTGTTCTGGAACAATAATTCCTAAAAAAATATCGCCTTCTCCATATTCTCCTTTGCCTGTTTTAAAGAATCCAGCCAGTATTTTTGCTTTTTCTTTATTTTTAAGTTTATTTAAATCTTTTTTAAGTTTATTAAGCATAATTTAATAGATAGGGAGTAGATTATTTTTTCCTACCCCCTATTATTATTTATCGTAAATATCTTGAATTATCATTTCTCCTTTTTTGTTAAATCTTCCTTTTTGCTTTAAGCTTTTATTATAATATCTATGTTCCGATTCCCATCGTTTATCACTTTTCTTTATCACAGTGCTTATATCTCCTCTTTGAAGAAATGTTTTTCCTTCGCTAATAGAAATATAACCAAATCCTTTTTCTACTTTTAAAGAGCCATCTCTCATATTTCGTATAATTTCATGATCAATAGGCATTTTATCAGAAAATTTAGGACTGATATAGAATACATGAGATCCTTTCTCTATAACTCTTCTTTTTTTATCTGTTCTTTGATAGGGAAAGTTAATTTTAATTTTGCCATCTTTTTGGATGCTCCATTTTGCATCCACGCCTACAACATTTGAAAAAATTCTATCCCATATATCAGCGCTACTGTCAATTCCTGTCATGTTAGTTTGTTTAGTAATTTGTCTAGAAAATATATTTTCCAAATTAGTTATTAGATAACTAATAACTAGTAAAAAAGAAACTAACATGAATATACTTTTAGTTAAAGAAAAATTACCCATTCTAATATTTTCTAGAATATTCTTTTTTATTCTCTTTCTTTTCCATCTTGCTCTTTTTTCCATAACAACGCCTCCTTAAGAAAATTTATTGAAGAAATTTAAAAGAACTAAACTTAACTGGCGGAAGGAATGGGATTCGAACCCATGAGCCTCAAAAGAGGCACGGCTTTCCAGGCCGTTCCGTTAAACCACTCCGGCATCCTTCCCTTATAACTTTTCCATCAACTTATTCTTTATCTTTTTTATCTCAAAAGAATCTATATCATCATTTGGATTATTTCTCAATCGTTCAATCTCTTTTTTTAATTCATATTTTGTTAATCCATCTCTTAAAGAGTCCTGAAAAACGCCTTCTATATAAGAACGCTCAGTATCTGATAATTCTGGAATACTTCTTAATAATTTTTCAAAATCTCTGCGATATATTTTTTTACTTGTATCAAATAATATCCCCATAATTTTTAATTAGTTTTTTCTAAAAAAATTCTTTTTTCAAAACCACCTCTTTTTTTATTTCTTTCTTTTTTTATTTTTAAAATATCTTTTTTGTTTAATTTATATGTTTTTTCAATTGATTCTAATACTTCCATAACATCGCCAATTTCTTTAATTAAATCTTTTTTATTATTTCTAGCTTCTAAAACTTCTTTAGATTCTTCAATTAATTTTTTTAATAATTCCAATTTGTATTCCTTTTGATTAAGAATTCTAATTTTGGGAATAGCTCCATTTTTTTCAATAATTTCAGGAATTAAATCTCTAATAAGTTTGTTATATATTGGCATATTTAGATATCCATTCCACGTAGAGCGTTAACTCGCTCTTCTATCGGCGGATGAGTGCTAAAAATTTTACTTATTTTTTTCTTTTTAAAAGGATTTGCAATATATAAATGAGCTGTCGCCTTATTAGCTGCTTTCAACGGTGTTGTATCTCCAGAAATCTTTTCTAAGGCGCTTGCCAATCCTTCAGGATAACGAGTTAATAAAGCCCCACTTGCATCAGCTAAAAATTCTCTTTTTCTAGAAATAGACATATGAATTAAAGTAGCAATAAAAGGAGAAAGAATAGCTAAAGCAAAACCAATCAAAACCATGATTCCAGCAAATTGACCTCCTCCTTCACGACTACTTCTTTTGCCTCCTCCAAAAACACTCCAACGCACAAACCAATCAGAAAGCAAAACAACCATCCCAACTAAGACAACAACTACCGTTTGTAAAAGAATATCACGATTACCAATATGGCTTAATTCGTGGGCTAAAACTCCTTCTAATTCTGAACGATTCAGTTTTTCTAAAAGTCCTTTCGTCACAGCTACAACAGCATGTTCAGGATTACGTCCAGTAGCAAAAGCATTTGGAGACATTTCATCTATAATATATATCTTGGGCATTGGCAATCCAGCTGTAATGCAAAGATTTTCAACTAAACGATATAATTCCGGATTATCTTGTTTTTCAATTTCTTTTGCCTTGCTCATTTTTAAAACAATCTTATCTGAATACCAATAAGAAACAAAACTCATTGAAGAGCTAAAAATCACTGCTATTACTAAGATAGCAGGACTTTGAAACTGATAAGAAAAAACCCAACCCAGTCCGATAATGAAAATGAGGAAGATAAAAATCAAAAACCAAGTTTTTCTAATGTTTTTATCTTTTTGAGTGTACAAAGTCGCCATATCTTAAAACTCAACCTTAACCGGTTCTTTAGCAGCTTCTTCTTCTAATTCAAAGAAATCTCTTTTCTTAAAACTTAATGTTCCAGCAACTAAATTATTAGGAAATGTTTCAATCTTAATATTGAAATCCCTAACATTACCGTTATAAAATCTACGCGCTGCTTGAATTTTATTCTCTGTGTCACTTAATTCTTTTTGTAGTTCTAAGAAATTCTGATTAGCTTTCAAATCAGGATAACTTTCAGCTACGGCAAATAATGATTTCAAAGCTCCAGTTAGCATGTTTTCTTTCTGTGCTTTATCGCCTGGCTCTTGGGCTCCCATAGCCGCTGTTCTTGCTTTAGTCACATTCTCAAAAAGTTCTCTTTCGTGTTTGGCATAGCCCTTAACTGATTCAACTAAATTAGGAATTAAATTATATCTCCTTTTTAATTGAACATCTATATCTGACCAGGCTTCATCAGTTCTATTTCTTAGCTTAATTAAGCTATTATAAATAGATATTAGCCAGAAAATAAGGAGAACAATTACGCCAATTAAAATCCATAAAAAACGTCCCATATTTTTATCTAAAAACAAATTTCTCTAAATTTTTAAACTAAAAATTCAAATAAACCTATTTTAGGTGTTATTAAATTAATTTATATATTATATTCCATTATATCCTTGACTAACCATTTTTGCAATAAAAAATAGCCCCGAGTAATCAGGGCTATTCATATATCCAGATCTAAATATTACATACCCATTCCCATTCCTGGCATTCCACCACCACCCATTGGCATTCCACCACCACCCATTGGAGGCATTGAATTTTTACTTTCAGGCATATCAGTAATAACACATTCAGTAGTTAGAAGCATAGCGGCTGCAGAAGCTGCATTTTCTAGAGCAGAACGAGTAACTTTAGTAGGATCAATGATTCCAGCTTCAAACAAATCTTGATATTTATTTTTAGCCGCATTGTATCCATAAGCGCCCTTGTTTTTCTTAACTTCATCAACAACAACTGCGCCATCTTCTCCAGCATTTATAGCAATCTGTCTTAACGGCTCTTCTAAAGCTCTTTTTAAGATACTTAAGCCAATCTTAGCGTCTCCACGAGCTTTAACATCTTCCAATCCTTTCAAAGCTCTTATTAAAGCAACACCACCTCCAGGAACAATTCCTTCTGAGATAGCTGCTTTAGTAGCTGCTAAAGCGTCTTCTGTTTTTGCTTGCTTATACTTCTGTTCTGATTCGGTCGCCGCTCCAACTCTAAGAACAGCCACTCCACCAGCTAATTTAGCTAATCTTTCTTGTAATTTTTCTCTATCAAAATCAGAATCACTTTTATCTAATTCTGTTTTAATTTGATTTATTCTAGCTTCAATTTCAGGTTTCTTCCCTTGTCCTTCAACAATGGTTGTATTTTCTTTATCAGAGATTACTTTATGAGCGCTACCAAGCATTTTTATTTCCGCATTTTCCAATTTTAAACCAACTTTCTCTGAAATAACCTGACCGCCTGTTAGTGTGGCTATATCTTCAAGCATCTCATCTCGCCTATCTCCAAATCCAGGAGCTTTTATAGCTAAAGCGTTAAATGTTCCTCTTAATCTATTAACAACTAAAGTAGTTAAAGCATCGCCATCAACATCATCAGCAATAATAACAATATCTTTTTTGCCACTTTGAGTAATTTTTTCTAATAAAGGTAAAATTTCTTGAATGCTTGATATTTTTTTATCAGTAATTAAGATATATGGATCAATATACTCTGCTTGCATCTTTTCTGTATTTGTAATCATGTAAGGAGAAACATATCCCTTATCAAAACGCATTCCTTTAACAACTTCTTTTGTTAATCCAAGAGTTTGAGATTCTTCAATAGTAATCACGCCTTCTTTACCAATTTCTTGAATAGCGTCAGCAATCAAATTTCCTATTTCTGAATCTTCTGCAGAAATAGTCGCCACTTGGGCAATTTCAGATTTACCTGCCACTAACTTAGATATTTTCTTTAATTCGCTAACAACTGCTCTAACTCCTTTTTCAATTCCTCTTTTAATAGCTAACGGATTAGCTCCAGCTGCAACATTTTTTAATCCTTGGGTAATAATTGCTTGAGTTAAGAGAGTAGCTGTCGTTGTTCCATCTCCAGCTAAATCATTTGTTTTACTAGCTACTTCTTTTACAATCTCAGCGCCAATATTTTCAAACTTATTTTCTAATTCAATTTCTTTAGCAATAGTTACTCCGTCATTTGTTATTTCAGGAGAACCAAAACCCTTATCTAAAACAACATTACGACCTTTAGGCCCTAAAGTTACTTTAACAGCGTTAGCTAATTTATCAACACCTCTTTTAAGCATGCGTCTAGCTTGTTCATCAAATTTAATTTGTTTTGCCATAATTTTATTCTAAAATTGCTAAAATATCTTCTTCTTTAGCAATTAAATACTCTTTATTGTTTATTTTAATTTCATTTGGTCCATATTTTGTAAATAGAACTATATCGCCTTTTTTAACACTCATTGGATTATCGGGTTTCCCAGGACCGACTTCTATTATTCTGCCTTGTTCAGGCTTTTCTTTATCACTAGTATCAGGAAGAATAATTCCTGAAGCAGTTTTATCTTCAACTGATATTGGTTCAATAAGAACTCTATCAGCTAATGGTTTGATATTCATATTTTAAATAATAGATGATAACAAATAAAAAACAATAATAAGGATATTGTTAAATGTTTGGTAACTCTATCTTATTTTTCTTTATCTTAATAAAAAATATTCAAGTTGTCAACTTTATAAAATTAAACCTGAATCTTTTTCGCCTCCCAATTCTTTAAAGCCAAGTTTTTTTATCCTCTGATTATATTTTTCTAAAATCCACTTTTCTGGAGAATTAGGATGAAATTCTAATTGATTATCGCTAAAAACTACCCGACCGCCAGATTGATAAGTTAAAGGATCTTTTTTAATTCTTGTTCGTTGAATTTTCTTTAAAATTAATTCTATAAAATTCCCTATCATTCCGTCAAGAAAAAATTCTTTTAATTTCCTTATATCTTTTAAAAAAATATTTGATTTAATTTCTCTTAAATAACCTTTAATATTAATTGGATAAAAAGTTAAATATTCATTAACCCATTGATTAGCTTTTTGAAATCTTTTATATAAATTATTTTTACTTTGCCAAAAAAGCGTTAAATGAGCGTATGTTTGAGCATTATATAAACTTTTGTAAGGAATTTTTAATGATTTTTCCGTTAAATAATGATTAAGACAAAGACGATCTTTAGTTAAAATTCCATGCCGACGTTTTCCAATTAAATGAGAAAATATTGTAATCAGCCAACGGCATGTCCAAATGCGTCCAGTTTTAGTAACAATCAATAAATCGATATCTGAATTTTCTCTTGTGTTATTTATAGCTAAAGAACCGCTCACCGCAACCATTCTTATAAAAGGAATTATTTGAAATAATTTAATAGCCCGTCTAGCTTTTTTCCATTTTTTATCTGCTATTTTATGTCGTTTTATTCTTTCTTTAATAATTACTTGTCTGTTTTTTAAATAATAAAAACCATTTTTTTGACTAATTAATTTATTTAATTCCGAACTATTTTCTAAGGTCTCTAAAATTTCATTTAAATTTATGTCTTTAAATCTAATTAAATATTTAAAAACTTCCCAACCAGTCAAAGGCCGGTCCAAAACATCATAATATACTAAAGTAGCTAAAATTGATTTTTCTAATGGAGTCATATTTAATTTTTTAACCCTAAGGCAACTGCTTTGGCGATTCGGGTGCCAACCATTGATTTCTTGCTTGGAATAACTTTTATATCTTTTATGTCCTTTAATTTTACTTTATTCTTTTTTAAAAACTTATCAATTTCCAATAAAAGCGTTTCGCTTAATTGATAAAGACCCACCCAGCAATAACTGGATATTTTTTTATTCCCCTGCTTTAAAATCAAACAAGGTTCAGATGATAAATCAATAATTAAATTCATTCTATTATTTCAAAAATCTTATTCCTCTGCTTAAACCCCTTAACTAATTTTATATTCTCTCTTGGAACTTTAAAGTAATCAGATAATGCGGTTATAATCGCTCTATTCGCTTGTCCCTGAATTGGTTTTTCTTTAATCCAGATTTCAAAATTATTTTCATCTTTTTTAATTATTTCCTGCTTGCCTGCTTGAGGATAAGCTTTTACTTTTATTAACATATTATTTTCTTTTTTTCTCCAATAATCTTACTCCTTTTTCATCAAAACCAAAATGATGAGCTATTTCATGCCAAACCGTATTTTTTATTAATTCAATTAATTCCTTTTTTGAATCTGCATGATTTTCAATGGCTTTCCGAAAAATAGTAATCTTGTCTGGTAAAACATTGCCAGATCCTCTCCCCCAGACATTTTGCGGAACACCCTCATAAAGACCCAATAATGAATATTTTGAATCCATTTTTATTTCTTTCAATTGTTCTTTAGATGGTTCGTCTTCAACTAAAATTGCCACATTATCCATTTTGCTTCGAATATGCTCTGGCAAATCTAATATTGCTTGCTCTGTTATTCTTTCAAATTCAATTCTTTTCATAATTAAATTCTAGATTTTATTTAAAAAATAATCTCTTTTTTTAAAAAAATATTTAACTCGCTTAACAACTTCTTTCTCAATCTTTTCTGGAGTAGCATCGCCATTTTTATTATAAAAAGAAACAACCCGTCCGAAATAAAGACATCCTAAAGCTTCAATTAAATCTGATCTATTATAATCCTCTTTGCAATAAGCATCCAAAAAATCAAAAACAATTCTATTCCATTTTTTTAAACCAATAGCAATTTCTTTATTTTTAATATCTTTAATAAATTTCTGTCTAACTGGTTCTTTAATAATATTTTTTATTAAATCCCAATGACGATCTAAATTATCCCAAAAAATACTTCTAAATAATTCTTCATCAGGTATTGCATTAGCTAAAATTGGCAAACTTTTGCCACCTAATATAGGAACATTATCGACTTCATTAATTTTTTTAATTTTATCTAAATTATCCGAAATAATTTTAAAAAGAGTTTCAGTTACTTGATAAAACATTGGTCCTAATTTGGGATTTGATAAATTATGGAGCTTGCTTCCTAAATTAACCTGACGAGTTTTTGCTTTACTTAAAAAAGCACCCAAACTCATAAAAACATCTATACCAAATTGATAAGCTGTTTCAGGCCATTTCTCTTTTAACCAATGATCAACCATTTTATTAGAAAAAGCAAAATCACCGCCAATGGGTTGACGAATATTCCAACCAAAAAGACTATAGATAAGAGGATAAACTAAATGATTAGTAATCGTGGCGTCTGTTTTGCAACGCATATAATATGGGGTTATATAATCAAAACCATCAAAAATCGGTTCGGCCATTTTTTTAACCCAATTTGGCCTAATGCTTCGTAAATCCGCGTCAAAAACAATAATTGCTTTCGCTCTTAATTTTTGAGATATAGAGAAGAGATTATAAAAATTACGTCCTTTTCCTTTAATATCTTTTCCTGTACTAATATAGATTCTTGAAATATCACTTT
>Ga0222697_1000072_pt1 | contig 49872 bp, 81 predicted proteins | sample AntAcemetage1402_FD_179835 | JGI IMG/M metagenome (GOLD analysis project Ga0222697, IMG submission 179835) | Saline water microbial communities from Ace Lake, Antarctica - #1402 | ecosystem: Environmental > Aquatic > Non-marine Saline and Alkaline > Saline | place: Antarctica: Ace Lake... | reverse complement strand
AATGAGTATAAATAAGAAAAGATAAAATGAAATTAGGGTTGTTACATTTAGATTGGCAGGTCGTTCTAGTCGGCAGTAATGCGAATAACAGTGGCAAAGCTGGCGTTTTTTCGCTGAATGCGAATAACACTTGGTCGAATGACAATGTGAATTATGGCAGTCACCTATGCTTATGGTTAAAAAATTTAATAATTAAGTGTAGCAACCTTGCCTCTTGGCAAAACACAAAGCAAAGCCTCACTCAGTTTAGTAGGTTAACTCTCGGAAAACTGGAGGTGAAATAAGCAAACAAATGAAAAAACACGGTTATCTATTCGAAAAAGTTTATGATTTAGCCAATATAGAGATGGCACATCATAACGCACGTAAGGGCAAAACCCATTACAGCGAGGTGCGCATGATAGATAATAACCCGCAAAAGTATTTTAACAGCATACAAAATATGCTTAAAAATAAAACATACAAAAATTCGCCGTATGAAATAATGACACGCAAAACCGACAATGGAAAAATTAGAGAAATATACAAACTCCCTTACTTTCCTGATAGGATTATTCATCATGCAATTATTCAGGTGGTGGGTGATTTGTGGTTTAAATCGCTAATCCGTGATACGTATGCTTCCATAAAAGGTAGAGGAATCCATGACGGAGTAAAGCGAATTAAAAAAGCTTTGTTTGATAAAGAAAATACTACTTTTTGCCTCAAAATGGATATTAAAAAATACTATCCATCAGTAGATAATGAAATTCTAAAACAAATTATCCGCAAAAATATCAAAGACAAAAATCTGCTTTGGTTATTCGATGAAATTATTGATAGTACAAAAGGCATACCAATAGGTAATTATTTAAGTCAATATTTTGGTAATTTATACTTGTCAGAATTAGATCATATTACCAAAGCAAAAACAAAATACTATTTCCGCTATGCTGACGACATAGTTATACTCCATAAAAACAAACAGTTTCTTCACCAGTTAAAAAACGAAATAGAAACATACCTAAACAACAATCTAAAATTACGACTAAAAGAAAACTGGCAAGTATTCCCGGTCGATAAACGAGGCATTGATTTTTTAGGCTATCGCTTTTTTCACAACTACACACTATTACGAAAAACAATAAAACAAAAGTTTGTAAAAACCATAGCCAGGATAATTAAATCACACGCCAAACTTACATATACCGAAATAATTAACAGCGTAATGAGCTATTATGGCTGGTTTAAATATAGCAACTGTAAAAATTTGCAAAACAAGTATTTCAATAAACAATTAGCATTTATTGTAAAACACACCTGTATTGAGCAAAATATTACAAACCCTTTTAAAAAAGTGGCATGATAAAACGATTTACCGATTTTGCCAAAGAAACAATACTCGACGGTGAAAAAATAAGAATAGACGATGTAATAAACCATGAAATAACAATACTTAACTACAGCATAAAAGAAAGCAAATTAAAAGATGGCGATTATTTAACACTACAAATAAGTAAAAACGATAAAAAGCATGTAATATTTACCGGAAGCCATGTGCTGATTGATCAAATTAAAAAATACAAAGATGAAATACCATTTTTAACAACCATACGAAAAATAAATAAATACTACTCACTAACATAAACAACCATGGCATACAAATTAAGAAACAGCGAAAGCACTAGAAGCCCTTTATTAGTTGAATATACTCAAGGAGGGATATTAATACGATTTGATATAACAGAAGTTACTAGAGACGAAACCATCATGTACGAATATAAAGAGTTTTGGTTTGATTTGGATGAACCTGATATTTTAGTGATTGTTAGTGATAATGGGTTCGAGTTGACACAGGAATATAAAGATTTATTAAAATAAAAATAAATGAGTACTCAAGAGAACAAATTAATATTAGCGATATGCTAAATCTATTTTATAAAATACGGTGGTTTTTTACTAAATCAACTCCGAAAAAATCGGAGGGGGATTTTATAATTGATATGGATTTTAGAACAATAGATTGGAGTATTTGGAATAAATATTATGCAACTCGGAACGAATACGGGAGCGGAGTTTTGCCTATGTTATCTTGCATAAAGAACAGGAGTTTAATTTCTACAACAAACGACAGCGAACAATATCCTTTCAAAACTGGGTATTTATGCACAAAGGGAAATTATGCCCAAACCTTTGGTTCATTTGAATTAACCTGTAAAGTACCTAAAGACGGTAAGAAGTACTGGTCTGCCTTTTGGATGTTCAGTAAAGATTGGTTACCTGAAGTAGATATATTCGAATTTATGGGAAAAGATTCAAAAGTCTTTTCAACTACTCTGCATTATGGGGACGTTGAACATCATAAACAAAAGGGTAGAAGTTTAAGAGGCCAAGATTTATCAAAAGGATTCCATAAGTATAAGCTAGAGTGGACCCCTAAAGCACTTAAGTGGTATATAGATGATATTGCTATCTATAGGTTGACTAAGCATATCCCCCAAGAGCCTATGTGGGTACTGATAAATGGGATGGGAGATATTAGAGGGGGTTTTATTAAGGAAGGTGAGGTTGGAGTATTTGAATTACAAAGATTACTAATTAGAGAATAGATGAAGATATTAATAGCGGAAGACGATTGCTTTACAGTCGAGCTTTACAAAATAGGTTTTAAAAAGGATGATGTAAAGTTCTGCCTTAATGGGGAAGATTTTATAATGGCCTACTCAGATGACTACGACGTTTTTATATTAGACCTAATGATGCCCGTTAAAACAGGGTACGAAGTATTAGAATTTTTAAGGGGGGTAGGTAATAAAGTCCCAGTGGTAGTGGTAACTGCTTACGTTGCTGACCCCAAAGTAGATGAAATACAGGGGGCTCTAGTGATCTCTAAACCAATACTCACCAATAAACTACGAGATAGTATAATTAATTATATATAAGTCTATGTGTAAACTAACCGATAAGATACAGGAAGATTCCTGGATTCTAGGACAACTAATTGCTGACACAATAAGGGAGAATAAGTATCTGAAACAAACTAGTCTTTATAGTACAACCCTCGTCGAAAGTAGTGATGATTGCGTTTATGTAACAGACATAGAAACTAACGAAATCCTCTTTATTAATGAAGAAACTAAAAAACTGTTTGGGGATGTTGTTGGGCAAATTTGTTACGAAGCCTTTCATGGCTTAGATGCTCCTTGTTTCTTTTGCACAAACGATAAGATATTAGAATGTGTTGGTAAACCTTACAGGTGGGTATTCTACCATGAGAAGAATAAAAAATTATACTACATAATCGATGTTGCCAAAGAAGTGAACGGAAGGATGTTAAGATTTGAAAGAGCCATTAACTTAAATGGAGAAGCAGCAGAAATAGTTGCAATGTTTCAAAAACACAATCTCGTATAACATGGATGAAGAAGCAATTTTTAAAGCTGTTAGTACACTCAATGATAGTGTAGCCTTATTAGTAAAGAAAAACGATAACCACATATTTATGGGTGTCATTACAGTTTTACTTGCAGCATTCATACTAGGTATGTTTACTTTCTGGAGAACGACTGAAGCTAACGCAATTACCGTTAGAGATGATATTGACCAAATTAAAATTTACAACAATCACAATACAACCATCATCGAGAAAACTCTAGAGATAGATTTAATGCACCATAAATGAAACGAATAATTAAATCAATTCCCTTATTAATAGTTATCTTATCCTTGTCCTGTAATACTCACCACTATGTAGTAAAGGCAGGGGACAACTATTCAACACACGTTCCTACTCTTTTAAACAGTGATGAAATAAAATACAGTTTTACTACAGACAGTAGCTGGGTATGGGTGGAGCCAGTATTAAACGGTTGGAGTAAGGTTACTGGAATAGCTTGGAATAGTAACCATGAAAACAGCAACAGGATAGTTTATATGCGATCTGGGGATATCGGATTACTAGGTTATTACTATTATATAGAGGGTGTTTCTCCACAAGAGAACCCCTTGCAAAAAGGTATACTCGATACCATTGTAATAGGTAATACTTACCAAGGTAGGATAGGCTACGAAAATGGGTTTTACTTTAATACAATGAATGATAAACACCATTCTATAAAAGTAGATAAACCTTCTGGGGTAAAAACTTTAGGTAACCTCTATATTGGGGGAAGATATACAATCACTCACGATTGGAAAACAACAGTAAAATGGAGGTAAGTATGAAGGATGCAGGTAGATTTTTTGCAATGCTATTAGAGAGGTGGAAATCTAAAACTCCTAAAGGTGCTAGAATTAAACAATATATAATTAGTGGTGCAGGAACGGCTGCTTTGATAGTATTGTCAATACCTTCACTAGGACTACCCTTATGGGTTTCTATAGCAGTTGGGGTAGTGGCTGCAACTTCTGTGTCATATCAACAAATTAAAGATGAAAGCGATAAAACAGTTGTTGAAGAAACTAAAGAGGTATTTGAAAGTAACTATAAATAACCAATACCTTAATGAAAGCCAAGGAAAGAGGGCTACTAAACGATCCATTATAGGTTTCTTTGAGTTAAAGAAACATTTAAAAAGTAACACTATTTATAAACCATTAAAATTAAAATCATGGAAAAACGTCAAGGATTAATGACCCCAAATCAACAGAAATTTGCTGATCTAATGTGGGATAATACGGGAGTTATGGAACTAGCAGACGGCTGGATTATTAAAGCCGGGGATGATATTGGATTACAAAAAGCAAAAGAACAAATACCAGAAAAATACTGGCCAATGCTTTACGATATGGTTGACAAGTTATTTGTCATACTTGGTTCGAAATCCGAGTAAACGAAAGGGAAAACCTTTGAGTTTAAGTTACGAGCAACAAGAGTTCACTAAGCATGTTTCCTTGCTTATGGTTTATGCTACTTCAATAGGGATTGAGCTAACCTTTGGGGAAGCTTACCGAACTAAAGAACAGCAGGAGATTTACTTTAATACAGGTAAATCCCACACAAGGAATAGTAACCACTTAAGGAGACTAGCCATCGACTTCAATTTTTTCATTGAAGGTAAACTATCCTATGACCACCCTCAGCTCGAAGAATTGGGGGTGTTCTGGGAAAGCTTAGATCCTAAGAATAGGTGGGGAGGAAACTTTCAAAGCTTCTATGATTCACCTCACTTCGAAAGGAACGTTTAATACAATAAAATAAAACATTATGGCAACTAAGAAACACACAGAATATTTAGATATACTTGGCTCAATGGATAGGAACACTACTCGTCGAGCTTTCTTGCATTTAGGTAGATATCATGGCTTTGACCTTATGTCTTCAGTCTCAGGCTTAGGCGTAGAGATTGGCCATACTACTTACCTATCATACATCGACAACACTAATACTCCCGTTGATGTTGGGGTATTTGTAACGGGACATGGGGTAGTAATAACTGTAGCCATAGCTGATACTATTCCCACTCTAACCCCTTTAGCAAACGCTACTGCTGATGATGTATACCAGATTGTATATGCTGAGTACACCTGGGCGGACAGTGCTTCACATGGTAGTGTAAGTTATGGAATAGATTCTGTACTTACTACTATACCCACTACACCCACGGGGTTGACCGATGTACAAACCCCAATAGGTTATGTAACCATAGCTGCAGGGGGGACTGCTTATTCAGATCTTACTTGGACTCCTTATCCTATCCCTAACTTAGCAGGTAAGGCCGATATAGATTTATCTATCTGTGCCTTATTAGCTGGGCCTAATAAATTTACAGGGTTTAATTCCTGGAGTGAAGTAGATATTGCTAAAACAGCTTTAACTGCAAACGTTGGAGTGGGAGGAGCCCCTTATTATGATTTAAACCTAACAGAGGATGCTAACGTATTTCGTGTAGCCGCTTTGGATCCTGGGGATTATACCATAGTAAACATTGTATTTACAGAAGGTAGGGTAGTTGTAGATGGGGATGTATTATACCTTAAGTTTGACTCTTGTGCTGCTACCTTAACCTGGGAAACTGCCGGAAACTTTAGACCCCACCCACCCTATAACGTTTTGTCCCTTTCTTCTTACGGAGGGTTATACAAATTAGTTAGGACTAACGGTAAGTGGGAGTTCTTTTCTATGATCACTAATGTATTTTCTGAAATCACATCTTTAGCTAGTAGGGTTACTACAAACGAAACCGAGATAGCTAGCCACGGTCAAAGATTAGGTGCCTTAGAAAGTAGTGGTGCTTGGGTAAACCTAGTACCTTTGGGTACTTCAGGTAGTAACAATTGGACCATCGATTATCTTCAGACATCTGTAAGGGGAGATTTCACTTATATTAAGGGCAGTTTTTCAATCTCTGCAGGGGCCTCTGCTGGGCTTACAGAAATACTTTCCTTAGTTATAGGTTCTACATACCTCCAGTTCTGTTTAACTCAACTTCTGGGAACTACCGGGGTTACGACAGTATCCTCCGTTGCTGCCCTTGTAATAGATAATGGAGACGGTACTGTTAAGATTAAACATGCTGATCTGGTCCCCACTGTTTACACTTATGTCTTACCTCCCTGTATTTTATCCTAACATTAACGACCTTGTTGCGTTTCTGTGGGGGCCTTCGGGCCAAGGACCCCGGTATTTGTTTATCGGGGTTCTTTTGTGAAATTTAGTTATTGCAACTGTATTTCCCTGTATACTTTTTTATTATATTTGCATATATAAAATCAATACAGAAAATGGATCAACAGGTATTTTTAGAATTATTCCAAGAGTTGTTACCTCTGAAGAATAAGTTAGCAGCAACAGTCGATTATCGAAGTTTAAGGTTTACCTACCAAGATATCATCGGCTTTTTTGATGAAAAGATTTTACATGTATTTATGAAGTATCCCCACCTACCTTATGAAGAGGTTAAAGCATTGACGATTACTTCTATGCATACGCTACGATCCCGTATTTACCGCCAGTATGGTAAGGAGGTTAATATGGAAGAACCCTCTTGGGTACCCGCTCCCGATGAGGTTGATTATCTGGCCCAGTTACAGGACCTCATAGATAACCTTAAGCATCACCTATCAAAGGAACAATATATGTTGACTAAGGTATTGTTCATGCCCCCAATGTATGTATTATCTAGGGTACAGAACCAAGATAAACGAATTCCCTCCCATTTATACTTAGATTTTCTGGGATTACCTAGTGGTAAGCAGGAAGTTAAGAAGTTTAATAAATTCCGTAAGAGATTGATACTCTTTATAAGGGCTAATTTTAATTCCGATACTCTGGAATATCTACCTAATATATCTTAAGTATATATTAAAGTAGTATGCTATATACTTAATAACTTAAGTGCATTAGAAATAACCCCAATTATCGCTGCTAGCATTCTGGCTATGCTTATATGCTATGCAATATTATAATATATGCTTAACTAAGAGGGATAACTATAATTCCTCGTCTTTTATTAATAATGGAGGAAAATAAACAAAAATTCCAATTCAACCTAGAGTTTCAGGAGGCAATCTTGAGATTCATAGCAAATAATGATGATGGTTATAAGGCTATGGACTATGTTCATAACTCTTACTTCTCATTGTTGCACCATACTGTCATCTGTTATGCTATAGAAAAGGTTTGGCAGTCCCATAGTAGGATACCCTCTAGGGTAATCTTACTTCAAACTTTACGGAACGTTTTTACTGAACGACAATTTGTAGAAGGTCTAACCCAAGAGGACCAGGATGACATAGTAATTTTAGTAAAGGATTTGTATATAAGTCCTGCCAAAGATGGTGATATATTATTAGAAGAGATAGCTAAGTTCGCATCCTTTGTAGAGTTAAAAACTAAGGTAGAAACCTTAGACCTAGAGGATTTTAATTCCTATACTAAATTTGCATCGGGAGTACAGGATGCTATTTCAATATCCAATACCAAACGTAAAGAGGAAGAAGGTATATATTTTATAAGGGATATCAGGGAAAGACAATTAAGTAGGCAAGCAAGAGATATCGTAATCCCTACCCCATTCCCCGGTATAAACCGATTGACCAATGCTGGAGGCTATGAACCAGGTTCTATTATAGTATTGTTAGATAGGCCTAAGAGGTTAAAGACTGCAGCATTAGTTAACATTGCAAGAGGTTACCTAAGACAGAAGAAGAAGGTTATATTCTTTGACCTAGAGAATGGAGAGCAATCATTAGTAACTAGGTTAGAGCAATCAGTAGGCCGAGTATCTAAGAAGGATATTACAAAGGGGAGCCGGGACTCTGATGTACAGAAAATATTAAGAAGATACAATCGACTAGGTGGAGAAGTTTTTATAAAAAGGATACCAGCATTTAGTACTACGGCTGTTATGCAAAGCTATATAGATAAGGTATATAGGGAAACAGGGATAATCTTTAACGATATTATTGTAGATTACGTTGGGTTAATGGGTTGCTTATCTGGAAAGATAGATGACCACGCTAGGATAGGGGATGCTTACCTAGACATGGCTAACCTGATAGACTTTAATAAATATGACCACTGTTGGACAGCTCACCATATAGTTAGAGGGGCTATGAAGAGACAGGGTACCAGATACCAAGGAGAAGACATTGCTAAGGCAATCGATATCATTCGACATGTTCAGGCAGTCTATGGATTAAACAGAACACCAGAAGAATATGAGAATGGGTTAGTAAGGTTTGAAATAGTAGACCAGAGGGATGGAGTCCCAGAAGGTAGAGCTTACTTCAGGGTAGAGGCTAATCACCAGCGTATAGATGAACTAACTAAAAGGGAAGTAGAAGAGTTAACCGAGTCGGGTATTCTGTATGACCCTCATAGACAATTCGTTGCAAAAGATGAAGAAAGAAAAGGAGATATGTAATATGATAACAAGGACAGATAGATTATTGTTAGAAGTAAACCCCATATATGGGTTCCCCTTTTGGTGGGATAATGATATTGAGGATGTTAAACGATATATAGTAGGGCGATATATAGTAGGGGTAGACCCAGCACTTGGGGCTGAACAAGTGGTTGAACAAGTGGTTGTATGGAAATATAACTCAGAGTTAAAACAATATGAGAGACCTTAAGGGTTATTTACATGGGTACTTTACCTCACAACATGGGGCATATGAATACAGGAACGGGTGGTTTCGTATACCAGTATGCCCATTCTGTGGTAGAGAAGAGAAGTTTGGGTTACACTTAGGTAAGAACCGAGCTCACTGTTTTAGGTGTGATTATGATGAGAAGTTATTGCAATGTGTAGTAGACATAGAGAATTTTAAAACTATAAAACAGGCTCTAGCCCTCCTTCAGAACTTCCAGGATTCAGTATATGTTGAACCTAAATATGAAAAGGTTGAGGAGAGAGAAGTTATATTACCTGAGGGGTTTAAGACCCTACGTAGAGGAGACAGCACCTTAGCCATGATGGCCAGGTCCTATGTAAAGGGCAGAGGCTTTGATGTTAAAGCGCTATCCAGAAAGGGGGTAGGCTACACAGATGACCCAGAATCTAAGTATTATGGGTACCTAATTGTCCCTTTCCATAAGGATCGTACAGTTATTTACTTCCAAACACGGAGGTTTTTTGGTACAGGACCCAAGTTTAACAACCCTTTATATGAGGATTTTGGTATAGGAAAGAACCAAATTATATATAATGTAGATGCCTTGAATAGGTTTAAAGAAATAAATGTAGTAGAATCCTGGACCAATGCTTGGGTCCTAGGACAGAATGCAATCAGCCTAAATGGTAAGACCCTATCCTCCAAGCAGTTATCTTATTTACTTAAATCTCCCTGTAAGCTAGTGAACATTCTCCTAGACAGGGATGCTTGGGAGTATGCTCTTAAATTAGCCTCGGATATAATCCAGTATAAAAATGTCCGCTTAGTACAGTTCAAGGATGATCGAGATGTTAATGATTTAGGTAGTAAAATAGTACTGGGCATGATCGATGCTACCCCCATATTAACTAGTTTCAAAGAACTAATAAAAGTGAAGTATGAAAATAATACAATTTAGAGTAGAAGAAGTAGAAGTAGTTAAAGCTCAGTTAAATTTTCCCGATTGGGAAGAACGATTAGATAGGCTGGGTTACATTAAAGAGGTATCAGTTGGAGATAACTACGAACCCATAGTATTTGCTCAGATATTCCTAGCCCATAGAAGATCTAAACACCACAAAGGCATAACCCTTATCACGGAACAGAGTTCTCAGTGGACCCTACTATCCAGGGTAACAGATGAGGCCCTTGAATTTATAGGGGCTATGGGGGATGCTGTTGAAATGAGAGAAGGCTTTGTATACTTCCTTAACCTAGCAGGAGAACAGGGCTGGGATTCTTTAAAGGATTTAAGGTACAAGGCTAAGAAGCTCATGGAAATTTATGAAGCAGAAAGGGCAGTGGACAATGACCCTAACCAAACCATAACAGATCTTCTTGTAGAGGCCTTTGTACAAGAAACGTTGAAGAGGACTGGGTATGCTCCTGGAGTTAAGAATGCTAAGGATTATATTCCTTTTATGGAAGCAGCTAAGTTATGTCATAAATATAGGGTAAGCCCAGTTCATTACATATCTTACCTAGCCGAGAAATGGGAATGGGCAGGAGCTTTGAAACCTAACCAATTACATGGAGTTAAGGCTGAAGAATACCTAAGAGACCTGGGACTACACCCAGAAGGTATACCCGTGAATGTTAAGAAGGTTACACTAAAGAAAGGAGCTGATAGGTACAATGATTAGGTTCATTATAAATAATAACACCACTAAGGTATCAGGTGATCAAAAACCCTTGAATGCTTTGTACCAACACTTGAGGTTTAAGCATCCCCAAGCCTTCTACATTATGAAGAAGGTTAAGTATGGGTGGGATGGTTATGTTGACCCCCTATCCAAGACGGGGGTAATGAAGACTGGTTTAATACAGACAGCCTTGGATTACCTAGTAGATGTATTAGAAATAGAGGACTACGAAATAATAGACTACCGAAAACAGTTGGAGGTACAAACTATACCCACAGAGGTAGGCCCTTTATCATTAACAGGTAAGTTTTCATACCAGAAGAGGGTTATAGAATCCATAGTTTATAATAGTTTCCTTGAGCAACCTCATGGTAGAGGGATTGTATTGGCATCAATGAACGCAGGTAAGACCCCTATTATGTTCGGGGTGCACATGGCCATTAAGAATGCCAAGACTATAATTCTACTGAACAACACTGTCCTTTACAAACAAATGAAAAAGGATTTAAAGGAAACATTCCCTACTACTTATGGGTATATGCAAGGTAAGAATATTAAGTGGGGAGATATAATGGTAGTCATGGTTCAAACCCTTTCCAATAGGTTAAAAGAATATGAGGAGAGGCTTCAAACATATAATATATTATTAACTGATGAGTGCGATTTAGCTGCAAACAAAACATTCGAAACTGTATACCGTGCCTTGCAGCATATCCCTTTGAGGGCTGGGTTTACTGGTACTGCATTCCTAAGGTTCTTAAAGAAGGATGCTCTCCGTAATAACAAGATGTTAGAAATCTTTGGTAGTGTCCTATACAATATTACTATGAAAGACCTTGAAGACTTAGGGGTATCCACTCCTATAATTGTTAAGCTAATTCAAGGTAACAGGGCAATATCCCAAGACCTTAACTTCAAGGAGGAATGGGATGAACGTATAACTTACAACACTAACAGGCACGAAGTTATACTGAAGCGGATTAAGTTTAACCTGAACTCTCATAGGAAACATATAATGGTTTTCTGCAGATTCATAGCTCAAGTAGAGGAAACATACAATTACTTATCCGAACGGTTACCTAAGGGGTATAGTATAGCCTATGCCCACCATAAATCCGACTACTCTACTGCTGTTGAGGGGTTTAAGGTTGGTACAGTAAATGTCTTAGTCTGTTCCCTATTCTTAAAGCGGGGGCTAAACCTCCCACTTATAACTACCATTATTAATGCTGCAGGGGGAGAATATTATAGTGCACCTTTACAAATAGCAGGTAGAGGGGTTAGAAAACATAAGAGTAAAAGTAAGGTATACTTGGAAGACATTTTGGATAACGGGAAGTACTTATCCAAGCATAGCAGACAGCGAATACAATATTATAAAGCTCAAAACTTAAAGCTCAGGGATTTACGTTAATCCTTGGCTTTTAATAACAAATAATAAATTATGCCCAGAAAGAAAAGAACTGCTCGTAATTCCCATTTTAGTACCCAGAGTTTATTGGTACCCTTTGATGTTCTAGACTTCGGGGACCCAGAAAAAGACCCTTGCTTTGGTAAGCTTTATGATCTAATGGATGACACTTGTTTGGGTTGTGGAGATATAGAATGGTGCGCAACCATTTTCAACCAAAGGTTAATGAAGACCAGATTAGAGGAGGAAAAGAATGGGAGTAACTACGATCTAAAGATTGATTCCTTAGAATTCGAAAGGGATATCCGAGCTTACTACAATGAAAGAATTAAGAAAATGAAACCCCTGAAGGCCCTGTTTAGGACTGCAAAAAGATACCAGACTACTAGGCCCAGGATTAAAACAATTATAAATGGAACAATGGTGTAGAGTACCTGGGTTTAGTAGATATTTAGTAAGTAATACAGGTAGAGTACAAAATGGTTTAACTGGCCAAATGCTTAAGGGGGCTATGTTAGCAGGGGGGCGTATGAAAGTTACTCTATATGGGGGCTTAGGTAAAAAAACTTTTCGAATATCCCAGGTAGTAGCAATGGCTTTTCTCGGGCACATTCCAGATAGAAATCGTTCTATTATAGTAGACCATAAGGATAATGATAATACTAACAACAACCTAGATAACCTACAACTAATAACTGTTAGAGAGAATAGTTCTAAGGATGCTTGGCGTAAGAACCCTCGCTCATTGTATCCGGGCGTTGGGTGGTTAAATGGTAAATGGCGGGTAAGAATTAGGGTAGACGGTAAACTACACCACCTTGGGTTTTTCGAGGATGAAGAGACAGCTTATCAAGCTTACATAAATAAATTAAACACTTTAAATAATTAAAAAGAAAGGAGTATATTATCGATACACGTGACATGAATAACTTAACAATCCCTGACCTGGATAAGACAGGGGCTTTCCCAGCAATCTGGACCTTGCAAGAGGCACTCTTAGTTGAGTACCAGAAGATAGAGGGGTTACCTCTATGGCCCTTGAACTTAGACACAAAGGATAGCCAAGAGCTGATGAAGGATCTGATAGCCAGGGTTACAGAAGAACTGGCAGAGTCTTATGAGGCTTACATAGCTGGGGATATGCCCAATGCTAAGGAAGAAATGGCTGATGCCTTACACTTCCTTATGGAATGCCTGATCTTTAGCACTCACCAGGAAGCTATCCCTTTTGTATTCTGCGCGTCTTCGACCACTACTTTATTTGCTGAGATGTTAGATGGGGTATACCATGTTGATGTAGTGAACTGGTTCTGGAGAACTACCTATTACCTGAACATTGCTAGGAATAACCTACGTAACAAAAAATGGAAAAAGACTCAGGTCTTAGCCCAGAAAACCTTATTCATGGAGAACATGGTTAAGGCTTTACACTCTCTGATAAGCGGCTTCCAGTTATGGGCAATGACTGAGCAGGAGATCTTCGAAATCTATTACAAGAAAAACAAAATCAACTGGTTTCGCATCCGATCTAACTACGTGATCAGTTTTTTAATGATTGTGGGGGGCTTATGGGGCGCTCTATAAAACCCTTGAGGGATACCCCAAGATATTAAGATATGGTAGAATTTATATACCCCACCTCTCAGGAGGCTTGGATAGGTTTAAACAAAGCCTTAATCAAGACCACTCCCGACAAATATCCCAATACATATATACAGTCGAACCAGGTTATTATATATGATGTATTAATAAACATCCAAAGGTCTTGGGTAGACCCCGACTGGGACTTCACTGAGACTGCTAATTATACTATGGGTAAGTGGACATCACTGATTAATAATTATGTAGATAAGAACCACCTTGAAGAGATACTTGCATCGGTGCACCACAGAGAACTAAAGAAAGATAAGAACTATAATATTACCTTCCACTTTTCTAACCAACATGGGGGAGGAAAGGGTTGCTTACTAACCGCCACTTTTTCAAGGAGGTACGGGGTAGCAGACCCCATTATTCATGCAACCTTTAGAGCTTCTGAGTTTTACAAGAGGGGTATGTTTGACCTTCTATTACTACATAGACTAGGGCAAGCAGCTTGGGGTGAAGAAGCAGGATTTGGGGTAGACATATGGGCTCACCAGTTATGGGGTGGTTCCGACTGGCTTTCCTTACTCTCCTCTGTGATCCCTCCCGAGAAATTATTTAGAAGGATAAAGCCCAACTCCTTCCACGCTAAGGTATATGAAAATTACAAAAGATTTAAGGAGTTAAAGGATATCGATGGGTTAAGTTATCATGCCCATAAACGTGCTGCGCATGTTATCCAAGGATCGGTTAAGGAAAAGAGAGTTCTAGCAAAACACTGCCTCCTTTAATTCCTTTTTATTATATTTGCATTATTAATTAAACTATAGAGACATGAGAATTTACAAGAATGCTTACGAATTATTCTCTGAATCGTTCCGAGATCTCCATGAAATGGCTTTGATCGTAAAGCCTAAGTCGTATCAGAATAAGATTATAGAGGGTAATGATCTTTACATTACGAAGGAGATCCAGCATTACATTTACACGTTGACTGCATTACCCGATCCAGCAAATCTATTTCTATTTGAGGATGATGTAGCTAGGAAATGGTGTGCAGCTGAGTTCCAGGAAAGGGTAGATCCCAATGCTGATAACCCAGGCCATGCCTGGAGAATTAGGAAGGATGTATGGGATCAATTTCTCAACCCAGATGATGGGGCCTTTGATTATACTTACAGTGAAAGGTTAAACTATGAAGAAAACCTTGATAGGGTTATAGTTGAATTGGATAGGAACCCAGATACAAGACAAGCTTGGTTACCCATATTTTGGCCCCAAGATTTAAGTCGAGTTGGTGGGCAAGCCCGTATACCGTGTTCCTTAGGGTATTATTTTATGATAAGGAATGGGCAACTAAATATGACCTATATACAGAGATCAGCAGATTTAGTTCAGCACTTCGGTAACGATGTAATGCTGGCTTGGCTGATGATGGAATATGTATGGGAGCAATTATCTAAAAAGAATCACATGAATATCAATGTAGGGTATCTAACCCACCACATCTTTTCATTACATACGTATAAGAAAGACTGGGATAAGTTAGAAGCCGGAATATCTAAACTTGTCACTGATGAGTAGGCCCAGTAGAGCAGTAATAGTGGGGCCTGCCCGGTATCAGGGGGGTCCCGATACGAACTATGTAATTGCTATATGCCCTTTCTGTAACCAGTTTTTCCGGGCTTCTCAACTACACATAACTTCTTCTCTTAAACCCAAGGGGTGCTCCTCATACCACTTGGGTAGTCGGGGTTTATCTGTTACTCCTATTGGTAAGATGTATAAAAGGATGATGGGGCGGTGTTACAATAGGGATAACGCTTCTTTCTCTGCTTACGGGGGAAAGGGTATAACTGTATTCCAATCCTGGCGAGATAACATCTGGGGATTTTGGGAGTTTATTAACCAACTCCTAGACCAGCTAGGGTATACAGAAGAAGATCTAGGGAGTACCCTTTCCCTGGAAAGGAAGAACTCTACCTTAGGTTATTGCCCAGCGAACTGCACCCTAGCTTCAGCTTCGCAACAGTCTGCGAATTCAGAAGGCTGGGCAGCTAAAACCCCTACGGGGTATAGGAATGTACAATCTTATGAAACTAAGGGGAGAGGAACTTTATATAAGTATGACTTTAAGTACGCTAATAAACGGTATAGGAAGAAAAAATTTACCTCTGCAGAAGCTGCTGCTAAGGACCGAGACTTATTAGTACTGGCCATGGGTATTAAGGATTTAGGGTACGGGTTAAGCTTTCCTGAAACTGTTCTAACTAGGCCCAGTCGAGATGCCTATTATAAAAAAATCGTAGAGGACACAGCTAGCAGGGGTACTTGTGGCCGAGCAAAACAAGGAGCAATTATAGTTTATGATAGACGAATCATAGTCTCTCAGTACAATGGCCCTCTTCCTGGGGCCCCTCACTGTTCCATAGCTCATTGCGATACCACTAAGCCTTGCACTAGAGCTATACATGCTGAGATGGGAGCTATCGTTTTCGCTGCTAAAAAGGGGATAGCTATAGGGGGAGCTTCTATGTATTGCAGTACAGTTCCCTGTAAAAAATGTGCTGAAGGCATAATCCAGGCGGGTATTGTAGAGCTGGGGTACATAAACTCCTACCGAAATACCGAGGGCTTAGAACTATTAAAAAATAACGGGGTTAAAGTACGCCAATTATGAGGACTAACTGGAAGATAGTAAAAACCTACAAAGAACTAAGGCAACTGATTCAGTACTGCCAGGAAGAACGGGTAGCAAGTATAGACTTTGAGACCAACGGTACTGCAGTCCACGCTGACTGGTTTTTCCCTACTGAAATGGGGGTAAGCTTTAGACCTGGTAGTGGTTGGATTATTCCGTTAGCCCATAAGGAATCCCCCTTTAAAGATAACTGGCAGGATGTATTCGGGGAATTCTGTAGAGCTGTAGTAGAGAATCCTTCCATTACCAAGTACGTTTTCAATGCCTTGTTCGAGTACAGGATATTCCTTAAGTATGGGTACAGACCTAGGGGTAGGTTCTTTGATGTTATGTTAATGAAATACCTATTGCATGAAGAAAGGCCCAATGATTTAAAGAGCTTGGTAGATATGATGTTACCTGCTTTCTCTGGGTATGACCTAGATAATAAGCCTGGGAAGAAAGCTAAACCTGAAGTCATCAAAGAGTTCTGGGAAAATGTACCTTTAAAAGAACTGTCTCAGTACTGTGCAGGGGACTGCGACTTTACCCTTAGAATAGGGATACATATGGAGAGCCAGCTAATCATCAACGGTTTGTATGAATTGTTTAGGAATTTCTATATGCCCTTAGTCAGGGTGTTAGCTAACACTGTGCTAAAGGGGGTAATGGTAGACAGGAAGTATCTTAAAGGTCAGGTAATATCCTTCCAAGAAAAGATCGACCAAGTTCTTATAGATATCTTTAGCATACCAGAAATCCATGATTACAATGAGGAGTTCATTGAAAACAAGAAAGAGGAATACATTAAGCAATTAGAATATGAGGTAGATAATGGGGATTTATCTGAACGGCAGATAGACCTTCGAGAAGAAAAGATATCCCGAGTTGAAGCAGGAGACCCAAGTATTAAAGCTGAAAGGAAACTGTTTGAATCTATTAACTTCGCTTCTACCTTACAGATGATAGGTTTATTATTTGAATCTGAAGAGGGGTTCGAATTCCCTATCTTATCTAGGTCGGACACAGGTAATCCAAGTACAGCAGAGGATGTTCTATTAAAATTACAAGCCCGAGATGAATCCGGCTTCATTGAAAAGCTACTGGAATACAGAGGACTACAGAAATTATATAGTACTTATATTAAGGGTATATATGAACAACACTTAACCCCCGAGGATAATGTACACCCAGGCTACCTGCTCCACGGCACAATCACTGGCCGTCTTTCATCACGGGGACCTAACTTCCAGAATATACCTAGAAGTACGACCTCTGCATTTATTAAGCAAATGTTTATTGCTCCTAAGGACCACTACTTTGTGGAGGTAGACCTATGCCTCATAGCGGGTTCCATGGTAAAAACTCCCTATGGGTTGATCCCCATAGAACGGATACCCGTGGGGAAACCCATAAGAGTAGGGCACAGGGACGAGTTAGTAACCCACTCTTATAGCACGGGTTTCAGAGAAACCTTTGATACTTACTCTAATACGGGTCGGAAACTAGGTACGACTGACAACCACCCTTTTAAGACCCCATACGGGTTTATAGCTGTAAAGGACCTAGACCTGGGGGACACTCTAATCATAGACTCTTCGGTTATTGATGGCCATGTACAGGTACCCTCCCTAGAAGCTTGGGTAGTGGGTTATTTTTATGGGGATGGGTTTTACTCTCAAAATAGTAACCCAAACCGTAGTGGGAATTCTTATAGCTTAAGCTTTTCAACGGGCTTGGATAGAGTTGAACTATTACCCCTTTTAGAAGATTACTTTTCTGGTTACTATATAAGTGAAGCCCGACCCATACCCGAGGCTGTAAAGATTACACATAAAGGATTACATGGAGCTTGGTCTGCCCGTAATCCTAAGGGGGGTTCTCATGATATGCGTATCCCCCAATACCTCTTTGAAGCCTCCCTAGAGAGCAAGTTACATTTTTATGGGGGTTTAATAGATAGTGATGGTTCTGTAAACGCTGACCGTATTAGGTACACTTCTGTATGCGAGCTATTTATAGATGATCTAATGGTTCTAGCTAATAGTTGTGGGATCTTTGGAGTAAAGGAAGACTCTATTATTGCTAATACGGGGGGTACCGCTTTCCACTACATTGTATACGCTAGGAGCTCTATAGAAGTCCTAGTTGGGTACAGCCGATTAGCCCGTAAGGCTAAGCAAATAACCCAGATGGCTGAACAAAAATCCTTTAGCCAATGTAGGACTGAGATGGTCCCCGAAGATGTATATGATTACTTAGTCGATGGCACTAAGCAAGCAGGCCCTTACAAACCCGTGGGAGTTACCTTAAGGAACGCTACCCGTAGGCATAGGTTAACCCGCGAAGCTATACGATATAACATTATCCCCCACTTATCAGACCCCCTCCTTGTGGGAGAATGGCGGGAGATACTAGCTCACCGATACGAGACTTTTGAAGAGGCCATCCCCACGGGTATTAAGGAAGTATTTGATTTATCAGTTCCCTCTGTTTCCCAATTCGTAGCCAATGGTTTCACTGTACATAACTCTCAGGCAGAGTTAAGGTATGCAGCTGAGGTATCTAAGGACAAGGCAATGCTAGATATCTTTAAGGATGGTAAGAATATGCACGTTGCTACTGCTGCCCTTATGTTTGATGTAGACTACGGATTATGTAACTCAGCTAGGAAGGATGAAAAACATGCCCAACATGAGGACATGATTAAGAAACATAAATCCGCTAAGGTTTTGAACTTTACTATATTCTATGGAGCTGGGGCTAAGAAGGTTGCAGAATTTTTAACAGAAAAAACTGGGGACTACCATTCTAATGAAGAGGCTCAAGGCTTTATAGATAAATGGTTTGAAGCATTCCCTAAGGCCTCTGCTTGGATTAAGAAGGAGAGGAAGAAGGCAGTTAGGGATGGCTATGTAACTAACCTATTCGGTAGGAAGAGAAGACTACCTATCCTAGCTAACCCAGCCAACAGACTTAGGGAAATGGGTAAATGGAATGAAGCACTAAGACAAAGTGTTAACGCCCAGATTCAAAGTGGTTCCTCTGATATAACCCAGTGGATTAATTTAAAAATTTACCAAGCCATCTTAGAGGGTAAGTTACCCAGTTATCTAAGGTTAGTATCTACGGTTCACGATAGTGTAGAGTTCTATGTACACAAGGATGATATGAACAAGGTACTACCTATCATGTTAAATATTGCTAGGATATTACCGGGATTAGAGGATGGCTTAGGGGCATGTTTACATAGAGTACCCATGAAAGCATCAGCAGAATATGGTTTGAATTGGGGTACCATGTATAGTTATAACCCTGACAAGGACAAGGACAAGGACTTTAGTAACCTTTATGAAGAGGAATATAAAAGATTATATACTTAAGAGGATTATATTAAACCTTTGGCTTTTAATTAAAACAATGCAATATGAATAATACAAAATTAAAAATAGCTTTCTCTGGACCCAGTGGTTTAGGGAAAACAACGTTATGTAAGTATGTAGAGGAGAACGTAAATATCCCTCACCTATCGACATCAGCTATGGATATCTTATCAGATTACGATAAGCGTACTTTGAAGAATTCCTTCAGATACAAGGGAACAGGCCATAAAGAAGTAATAAATCTTTCATCTAAAGATCCCAGCTTTGGTTTCTTTTTTCAGAATGCAGTTCTGGGTGCTAGAGCTAGCCAGATTCGTAATGCCGATCAGTTTGTACTTGATAGGTGTCCTATTGATAACGTTGCTTACTTGCTAAGCCAAGTGGGGCATAATTTACGGGAGGATCAGGTAAAGAAATTTATAGCAGAGGCTATGGAAATATACCAGTCCCTATCCCATGTGATACTGATAAAGTATTCCAATGATATTCCTTCTATCGAGGATAATAACAGTAGGGTACCTAATAGGTTTTTCCAGCAGTATATCTCGGATGTATTTATGGGAGTATATACTAGGTACTTTGCAAATATAATGGGACCTCAGGTTATTATCTTAGACTTCTGGAACTTGGATGAAAGAAAATCAACCCTAAGATCTTTCTTGGGAGGTGATCCACAATTAGATATAGAATTTAAAGAAAGGTTAAACGATGCGTAAGGCACCCATTGATATAAAGAAACTTTTATCTATAGACTTCAGTGACTTGGCTAGTGACTTAGCTGAAACCCTGTTACAGTATGGGTACTATGGAGAACAGGCAGCTAAGGCTTGGGGTAAATCCCGTAGAGCTAGGCAGGTAAGGGAGGGCATTGCTGGTTCCCTTTATTTTATATCTAAGGAGGATGTCTTAGAGAATGGTAGACAACCTTCAGATAAGTATATTGAAATGGAATTTACCCAAGATGAGGATTGGTTAACTGCCCAAGAGGAATACCATACCAATAAGTTATTGGGTGAAAGGATGCAGTCCTTGGTTAGGGCCTTGGAATATAAATTGGATTCATTAAGAACACTCATGGCGAACGAACGCCTTGATAAACAACATCATTTAAAGGATAATTAACTATGTCAACATTAAACGAAAAGCTTGCCAAAAGGCGACAACAAATTAAGGATCGTAGTTCTGCTGGGGCTGTCTTTTTTCCTAAAGAAGGTACCACTAGAATTAGGATTAGACCTGCACCTGACCAGGTAGATTGGGCAGTAGAATGTACCAGTTTTTACTTAGGACAGGAAGTTAAAGGAGTATTTTCTGCCGTAACTTTGGGAGATGATTGCCCAGTAATGGAGAAGTATGAAAAACTAAGAGACTCTAAAAAGTCTGGTGATAAAGATATTGCTAAGCTTATGACTCCCAGAACTAAGTATCTGGTAGCAGCCGTAATCTATGAGGAGAATGGTAAGGGCATTGATGTAAAGAACTCCGAGAAAATGGTACAGGTACCTACAGGGGTTTACAATGCAATGCTTGACTTCTTCCTTGACCCAGATATGGGAGACTTTACTGATGCTGAAGAAGGTTATGATTTAAAGATCAAGAGAACTGGCAAAGGCAAACAGGATACTGAATATACTTTGATCCCTGTTCAGAAGTCCTCACCCATACCTAAGGACTACAGTGAAGAGGTAGATCCTTTGGATGTATTCACAGAGAACGTAGTACTAACCTACGAAGAAGCCGAAGAGAAACTTGCCCAATTCTTAGTGGGTGTTACTGATAGTGCAGACGAAGATGACGATCCTGCTCCTCGTAAAAAGAAACGCCGTAGAAAATAAGACATGGCAAAGAAGAGAAAAATAAAAACCAACCTGTCCCTTGAGGATTTAGGAAGTAAGTACCCTGGCTCAGGCTTAGGTGAAGATTACTTGCTGGACTCAGAGGACATGCTTTGGGTACCAAGTAGTTCCCCCATAATAAACTACCAAATAGGTGGGGGAGCAGCTTATGGTAGGATAGTAGAGATAGCTGGGAAGGAAAGTTCCGGTAAGAGTTTGTTAGCAATGGATTTTATCAAGAGTGCCCAAGAACTTGGAGGAGTGGGGATATTCGTTGATGCAGAGTTAGCCTTTTCAAAATCATGGGCTGTGCTTAATGGTTTAGACATGTCCTTATTGCATATCTTCGAGGAGAACATAATCGAAATCATTGCTGATTTCGTAGCAGAGGTTGCTATATATTATAGGTCTACATTAACAAACAATGAACCCATAGTATTAGTGGTTGATAGTATTGCAGCCCTAGATACCAAGGCGGCAATGGAAACCTCTGAAGCAGATTCTAAAGCCGAGATGGGTAACCGAGCTAAGGCAGTTTACAAGATGCTAAGGCTAAGGAACCGACTCTGGCATAAATTGGGCATAACCGTAATCTTTATCAACCAACTAAGGGATAAGATTAATACAGGGTTTGGTTCCCAGTACCAGGAAAAAGTTACTACAGTTGGTGGTAATTCTATGAAGTTCTATGCAAGCCAACGAATATTTTTGGAGGCTAAGAAACAGGTAACCACTGGGTCCAAGACTAACAAGAGAAGGACAGGTATCGAAGTAGAATTTTCCATGAAGAAAAACAAATTAGCTATCCCAAGATCTCCCCGAAGAATGGGAGTAATATTTGACCCTGATGAAGGTGATCTAGGATTTGATAAGTTTGAAGGCTTATCGGATATTTTAGTTAAGAATGGGACCATAGTTAAGAATGGTAACAGTTATTCCTATGATGGTGAGCAAATAGCAGCCAGTATAGGAGCCTTACAGGATGCTATTGAGGATGATAAAGAACTTAGGGAAGACCTATTATTTACATCTGAAATTCTAACAATAGACCAAATGCAGGTCCGACTAGATGATGAGATAGAAGATCGATATCCCATAGATAGCCTTGCGTTTCTTACTTATGCTGATGCTCCCGATGAAGAGTAAAACCCGACATGAAGTAGGTTCTTTCCTAGGCCCCCACAGGCACGAGCTTATTGAAAGGTTTGAACTCACTTCTGGTACTGGGTATCCCAGATACATGGGTTTATTTATATGTTCTTTTTGTGGGGAATGGTTTGAAAATAGTATTAGGAATATTGCTAGAGGGCACACCCAATCTTGTGGTTGTATAACCTCTAAATTACAGAGTGAAGCTAAACTAATTCATGGGTTATCTAACACTAAGTTTAGTAAACATCGTCACCATATTATAAGTCGATGTTATAATCCTAAGAACCCTAGATACTCTCACTATGGGGGACGGGGGGTTACAGTTTGTAGTTCTTGGTTAGGGAATCCCCAAGCTCACTTTGAAGATATATCAAAACAACTCCAGGTTCAAGGTTTAACATTAGAAGATTGGGGACAAAGCTCTACTCAGTATTCTTTAGACCGAAAAGATAACGATGGGGATTATGAACCCAGTAATATACGATTCGCTACTCCCACAGAACAGATCAATAATCGCCAGATATGAAGCAAAAAATATTAGTGATCGATGGAGATAACATGGCGCATCGTGCCCTGCATCGTTTTGGTACTTTCACAACCAAGGCCGGGAACCCCTCAGGAGTAATCTTTGGGGTTCCTTTTATGATTAATTCTTTAATATCTAGGTTTTACCCCACCACTATATATGCAGTGTTCGATGGAGGTAAGGCCGCTTGGCGTAAAAAGTTATTGCCTAATTATAAAGTCAGAGAACATAGGATAGATGTAGACTACGAAGCTTTCCTAGAACAGAAAGAGGATCTGATCGAGCTATTATCTAACATGGGTGTTAGAGTAATTAGGGAACATGAAGAGGAAGCAGATGATATTATAGCAGTTCTAACTAAACGTTTAGAGGGGTACCTATGCATAGTATCCTCAGATAAAGATTTTCACCAGTTAATCTCTCCCTTAGTTACTCTTTGGAAACCCAGTATTACTACCCTCTTAACCACAGCTAATACCTTTGAAGTAGTAGGCTATGAACCTCATGAATGCGTAGATTGGCTATGCCTTGATGGTGATAAGTCCGATAAGATACCTGGCATTAAAGGAATGGGTAAAGTAAGGATACGCCAGTTCCTTGATAAATATGGGTCCATTGAGGAGTTTCTAGACTCTGAGGACCAAAACTTTGGGACCTTATCCAAAAAAGTCTTCCAAAAAACCTATGCCCTAAATAATCGCCTAATCAACTTGCATTACGCTTATAGACGACATTGGCGAAAAAAAACTACACCAAAATTCCTTCGCGTTGGGTTTTCCCGAGAGGTTGTTCTAATGCTACTTAGGAAGTACGAAGTCAACTTATTAAACCGACCAGGCCTAATCTCTAACTTTACAAAACTCCAATGAAAGCCATACTTTTTTCAGACATCCACTTATACGATTGGTCCAAATATAACAAAGCCGGGAAACGGCTTAGGGGCCAAATGGGAGTATTAGAGTTCTTATTCCAACAAGCCTTTAAATACAAGGTACCCCTATTCTTTGGGGGAGATTTATTGCATAGCCCAATTGGCGTTTCCAATTCTTTGCTTTCTGTTGTTTTACCCCATATTTTAGAATTATTCAATAGGTACCCCATAGACTTTTATGGTATATCAGGAAACCACGATATTGAGGGGATAAACACCAAAGATCGCCGTAGTGCCAGTTATATTAATACTCTTGCTAATTCAATCCCTAGATTTCATAATTTAGATTTTGAATCCGTCGAATTCGAAGATTTTAAGGTATTCGGTGTTCCTTACCTAACCCATAACATAGGGTTTGAGGAAGCCATCAAAAACATAGAGGTAGATACTACCAAATTTAATATCCTATTAAATCACGGGGATTATAAAGGTCAGAAGGATACTAACGGAATTATAATAGGTAAAGGAGAAAATGTTAATGAAAAGGACTTAGAAAAGTTCGATTTAGTGATGTCTGGCCATATTCATAAGGGAGGGCATTTACGTAATAATTTGTATTCTATTGGAGCCCCTATGCAACATAGGTTATCTGACAAAGGGGGAACTTTTGGATATTGGTCCTTAAAGAATAGGTTTCTATTAGATTTTAAGCCTATTACCAACACCCCTGAATTTAGGATCTTTGATTCAGAAGGTGATAAAGATAATGACTTTGATTTCTGGGTTAAGACCCCTAAAGCTGACTCTGAGATAAATGATATGTTAGAAGATGAAATTGATTTCCAGGACCCCCCCACAATTGGTACCCAGTACCTAGAAGCAATGGGGGTTAAGTCTAGAGGTAAACGTCTTCTATTAAACGAGATATTAACTGAAATAGCCGATAGCGAATGGTAAAAATAGATTTTCAAACACTAAAGATAGAGGGTTTCGCAGGTATTCAACCTCTTACCATAATTAAGCTGGACGATCCAGGGTTAACCGTAGTTACTGGCCCAAATGGAGCTGGTAAGACTACTAGGTTCTCTGCCTTAGTTTGGTGCTTATATGGGACCCCATTAAAACCTAAGTCAACGATTCAAACCTGGGAACATAAAAGATTACCTGAATACCAAGGTACAATGGTCCAGGTATCGTTATATAGGTTGGGTAAGAAATACAGAGTAATACGTTGTAAGGATTATAAAGGAGTGATTGGCGGAGCTAAGGGAGCGAACCGCTTAATCGTAGAAAAAGATGGGGAAACTTTATGGCCTAAGTTAAAAGATAAACGGGATATACAAAAGGCTTTAACTGAGTTGTTGGGGTTTTCCTATAACCTATTTATAAACTCCATCGTTTTTCCCCAAAAGGTAACCCGATTCATAGAAAGCTCAGGCCCCGAAAGAAAAGCTATTTTAGAGGAGTCCTTTAAAATGTTATGGATTAATAGGGCAGCAAAATTAGCCAGGGAGAAGGCTCAAGTCTTTAAAAACAAATTGCTTACCTTTAAAGCAACAGCAGCTGGGATTATAGCTAATTTGGAATCCCTACAGGATATGTTAAATACCATGACGAAGGCTGCATCTGACTTTAACGAAGATAAGATTAAGAAGTTAGAAACCTTACAAGGTAATATAGAAACGCTCAAGGAAACTAGTAGTAACCAATTACAAACCATTACCCCTATCCTTAATGCTGAACGGGACTTATTACAAGATAAGCTTAAATATGAACAGGATCCTCTATTAGAAAAACGTAATGAATTAACAGTAGAATTAAGCCTTAAGTTACCTGAGAGAGTTAGGACAAAGAAAGCTTTAAGGGATAATGAATCTGAGCTTAACAAGACTAGGGTAGATAAAGATACTAAATGCCCTCAGTGTCACCAAGTATTACCCAAGGTTGATTCTGAGCAATACATAAGTAACCTAGAAGATTTAAAGGTTACCTTACAGAAGAAATTAACTAGGTTAAAGGCTGAAATCCGGAAACTGGAAGAACAAGTTCTTTTAGCCAATGCAGCAGCCAAGAACCTTAAAGATGTTAGCCAAGACCTACGGGATTTGGGGACCAATCTGGTTGAAGCTAGAGAAATAAATTTAACCATTGAAGGAGCTAAAGGTAGGTTAGAAGAAATGGAAAAACAGGTTAAGGAAGTAGAAGCTTCCAAGTTCAGTGACCTATCAGCTCCCGTTAAAAGGAAAATATTTGAAAATACCAGTTCTCTAAATAAGATCACTAAGAAGATAGTTAAGGTAGAACGACAAATAGCCCTACATAACTGGATTATCGATGTACCCTTAGGAAGCAATGGGATTAAGGCTTATATGTTTTCCAAGTTAGTAGAGCTAGTGAACTATCAACTAGCAATCTTAGAAGAACACACTGGGTTCGGGGTAACCTTATCCGTTGAAGGTGATGGGGTAAGAAAGAATATAGAAGCTATAGTAACCCGAGAAGGATACCCCGTATCCTATGCAGACCTAAGTGGGGGAGAAAGTAATTTAGTAAACGTTATGATATCCTTAGCAATAGGCGAGGTAGTAACTATAGAGCAGCCAGTTAACATCCGTATCTTCGACGAAAGCTTTGAGGGGCTAGATATTGAAAATGTAGAGGTAGTTGCTAACCTTCTTTCACAAATTAAATCTGACACCTCCCTATTCGTAATTACTCACCAATCTACCTTCAATCCACAAAACTGTAACCGATTAATACTATCTAAAGATGAGCGATAGGATAAATAGTAAAGCTAAAGGATCTAAGAATGAAAGGTCTGCTACCAAAACTTTAGAAAGATGGACCGACTTCCCTTTTACTAGAGTTCCCCAATCGGGAGGCCTTAGATGGCAAGGTGGACAAAATATTACTGGAGACATAATCCCTGAGGATATGTATCAGTTAGAGGATTTCCCTTTCTCTATAGAGGTTAAGGCTCGTAAAGAAATTGATTTCGAAGACCTCTTATTACCCCATAAATCCGAGATAATGAAATTTTGGGAGCAGTCTGTTGCAGATGCCAAAAGGGTTGATAAAACCCCTATGGTATTAATGCGTAGGAATGGGATGCCCAAAGAATCCTTTTATGTTATAATCCCTTATTCTGTGTTCTCCCTATTATCCAATTTATTAAATTTGCATAATTATATTAATTACGGAAACCAAGTAGTAATTTCGTATTCAGAAGAATTTTTTAAAACTGATTATGATGACGTTTTAGATATAATGTATGAATAGTAAATGTATATAACTATGATAGCAATTATTCGGATTCAGCCTGGAGCCTTAGAACATATGGAAACTGACCTTGAAAGGCTGACTAACGAGGGATTCAGGGGTTTAAGGTTCCACATTCCCAAGGTAAGAGTATTAAAGAGATCAGTACATAACCAAGACCTCTTTGAACATAAGCCCCTATTATTTAATTATGGGTTTATGGAAATCCCTATTCAGTACCTAAGAAACCCAGTAACACTAAACGAGATAAGACAAATATCTGAAGTGATATCGGGTTGGTTCTATAGGAAGCCTGGGGAATTAGAGGAAGAGAAACTCCAACAAGAAGCAGATGGTCTAACCGAGTTTATTCCTATTTTAGTTAAAACGATAGTTAAGGATCAGTTGGATATACTTTATGAGGAAGCTGGTAAATTGGACGTTTATGATGGGTCTGACCATCTTCAGATTGGGAGTTACGTAGTCCTAGAAAAATACCCATTCAGTGGCCTATCCGCAAAGGTACTTAGGAAGAAAACTAATGGGAAAGTACAGGTAGAGTTACTGGATTCTAAGTTACACATCTGGTTAGATGTAGGAAGTATATTATATACCCCTTATACTGAGCAGGATTCTTACCAATTTTAACTTAAGTATATATTATAGTAGTATGCTATATACTTAACAACTTAAGTGCATTAGGATTATCCCTATGTATCGCTATAATTAAACTGGTCAACTATATATAACATATAAATATGAATAAAGCACAAGCCGAAGCCTGGGAGCATTTAACGGATGTAGAGAAATCAGTATTATCACTAATTATAGTATCTGAGAAGACTAAACAAGAGGCATCCATAGTATTAAATATTTATCCTTATAAGGTTACTGAAATATATAATCGGGCTAGGAAGTTCTTTACTGTATTTACAGATTATTATGATGTATTCGATACACTATTACCTTCTACCCTAAAGGATGAATCCTCTTGGCCCTTTATAGAAATGGTATTAAGGAACAGACGGAAGCCATCCGAGCTAGTGAGTTTTGTTCCTGAATTCTTAGACTTAGCAAGGCCTGGAGCTATACCAGAATTTTGGAACCATATCCTATTAAAGGTACAAATGGACCCAACCCAACATTCCCAAGATTTTTATAAACTAATCCGATTATTCGACCAATGGAATAATTTCAGAATCTTACCCGTAGAGTACAGGGATCCAAGCCCATTCCCAAGACGTAGGAATAGGGAATTTAAAAAGATACACTGCCAGTTAAACACCATTAGTGAATTAGGCTGGGGTATGATAAGAAAACAGTTTGGGACTGGGGTTCCCCCTTTAGCCTTTGTTCCTGCTGTTTCTCTAAATTTTGAACCCATTATGGTTCGGCTTACGAAGGACTCACTAGTTTATTTTACTAGGAACAAAATTCCAGTATTCTCTAGGGAAAACCAAGCAGAGGAATTTAGTGAATTGTCCTATGACTTTTTCAACCTGAATAGGGTCTCTACCTATAGTGCTCAAAAGTTCTGGGCCAATTTCAGAGTAAGGTTACAATCTGCTATTAACCATGATGAGTTATTAAACATAAGGCCCGGAGATTTTAGGGACTTTTCTAGTAAGGATAGATTATTCCTAAGGAGAGCTGCAGAGGATGTGACTTTCCATAAAAATTTACCTAAAGGCCAAACACCTAAATCCCAATTCTATTAAAATCCTTTTTATTATATTTGCATTATTAATTAAAATATACGGATATGTTTTTAGATGATGAATTATTATTACTCGGTCGACATGGTAAGGATTACAAAAACCAAAGCCGGCTAGAGAAGATACAGGTAGAGATGATTAATGCTTGTATGAAGAATTTAGATTTAAGGATTAACGGGGACAGGAAAGTAACTAGTAACCAGTTAGTCGCTAACTTTAAAAGAGTAGATAATACTTGGAGAAAGGTAGTAGGTATCCTGCACTCCGAAGATTGCACATTCTTCTCATTGGATGATTTTGAAAAGTATGTTAAGAAGCAAAAGGAGTTGGAACCTGTTGCTAAAGTAATATGGAAAGATCATGGCTAGGAAAAAGAAAGAAGATTACAAGGACCCCAGAGAACAATTGTTAGCTTCTCTGAATTTAAAAAATTTAAAGCGAGCCTGTATTGTAAGGGAAATACCTTTTAGGGATGTCCTGATATCAGATTTCTTACAGTTACAGTCTTGGTTATTTAAGAATTATAATAATGTAACCGATGCTACTTTACTAGAGAGCTTTGATATCTGGTATAGTCAAGAGCTATTGGATGAAGGAATAATAGACAAGGAATTACATGTTGATTTAAAATTTGGATATTACTCCTATGATGATGACGGTAACCGTAAGGATAAGAAAAGGAACACTTTAATAGTTGGCCCCAGAAAATCCGACAAGGAGAAGGCCACCTTCAGACCTAAGAAAGGGAGTAAAAAGGAATTAGCCTTTTCGCTATTTGGTAAGGGGTTAGCAACCTGGGAGGTAATAGAAAAGGTTACTGAGGCCTTCCCAGATGTATCCGAGGGGAGTATTAAGGTGTGGGGAACCCAGTTCCGCAAAAGACAGAAATTGATTGATAAATTCGATGAGGAGATTAGCTAGGTACAAATTCTATATAGTAGATGCAACGGACATAAACAACGTCTTTGCATATAGGAAGAGTTTTATGACCAAAGAGTTAGCTAAGGAAGCAATGGATGCTTACCTAAGCCGGGACTTAGAGCTAGGCATAATGACAGGTTCAGAGGTAGAATTACATAAGATTCCCCTGAAAAGAGCGGGGTTCCGAATCCATAAACCTTGGGTTCTTAGAAGAGGTAATGTTAAGGACCGAATTAACAATTATAATAAACGGCAAAGGATTAATGGTACAGGGATTAATACCCACCTATTCAAAAGGGTATGGGAGCCTATGCCTACCGATGCTAAGGCTAGGACATCTTTCCTATTAAAAGATAGGGATAAAATTAGGAACTTCATTCTAAAGTAGAGAATTAGCCTCACTTTGGGCTTTTTAAAATAAATATAAAATGATAACAATTTATTTACGTCGATACACAGCTGATATAACCATTATTAGTGATAAGATTATAGAAAGCAATCAACGTACTGAATCCCAGTATACAGAAACAACATCTACAATGAACGTTGGAGATATAAATGAATTTCGCCAAGAGTTTATCCGGAGTATAGGAAGGAAGGTTTATAACCAAAACCGGAGTGCTGAATTAAAGGCAATAAGAACAAAAGCTAAGAAGATAACGAAAGTGATCGTATATAAAGTTCAATAATTATTAATTAACACAAATGTAACATGAAACTAGAAGGAAAAACCATTGCCACTGTAAAAGAGGTATGGGCAGACACAACACAAATCTTGTTTACTGATGGAACATGGATCTTGGTCCATAAGGATCTATCCTGTACATCAGATAAACTAGAAACAGTAGCTATAAGTGAAGATGCTCCTAACAAAGCGGAAGAGCCTGCTCCTGTAAAGGAAAAGGAAGTAGTAAAGGAAAAGGAAGTAGTTGAGCCTGCTCCTGACAAAGCGAAAGAGCCTGATACTTTAGAGGATCAGCCTTGGACTAAGGAAGAGCTGGACGATATGGATCGTGAAGAACTTCTCGAAACCATTGATGATGAGGAGCTGGATATAGCCCCAGATGACTTCCCTAAAACCAAAGACCTTCGTAAGAAACTGATTGATGAGTTGGTAGACGAAGATTAATACCGTAACCTGTTTAGGATAAGGGCTTTAACTCACATTAAAGCCCTTATTTGTCTGCAGGGATTGGGGGAAATACCCCTTATTATATATATGCATAAATTTTGCAATTCACTATTTCCTTTAAAACCTTTTTATTATATTTGCATTATTAAATAAATATAAGGAAACACGTTATGGGCAAATTAAATACAATACAGGGAGTAATAGATGATACGTTATCTAAAATTGATATTTTAAGGAAGAAAACAGATCAAAAGGAAATCCAACAGAACAAGGGGGATTTTGATAGGTTATTTAAAAAGTTAAAAGTATACCAGAATAGGTTATGCACTCTGGGTAAAGAGAACAACATTATTAGGGTTACTTTATATGATTGCCGGACAATTTATTATTCAGGGATAACGGTGATAGAAACTAAATCAATGCTGGATAGGATATCGTTAAGGTACAAATCCATTGTTTCAATCAAACCCGGAATTATTTTATACTAAAGCAGAGAATATGCCTAAGAATGGGCTTTTATTAATATTAAATAACATTAAATAATTAGATTATGTCAGATCAGAAAACTGAAACACCAGCTGAAAACACAGCTGACCAGTATCAAGAAGCACTGGAAAATGTTAAAACTTTAAAGTCTACGGCCGCTGAAGCAAAAGCAGCTCTTCGTAAATTTAAAAAGGCTAACAAGGTTCGCACCGTAGAAAAAATTACGGATGAAAAAATTAAGGCAGAGTTTATTGCCTTAGAGTTGGCAGTTACGACTGCTCAAACCGCTTGGGAAGAAGCAAAGGATGCAGCAGATGCTTTAAAACCAGCCAAAAAAAGAGGCGGTGGTGGTTCATATGCATATGGCCAAATTAAGGATACTGAATCCGGTGCAATGCGTGACTTGGAATCAACCGAGAAAAAGAGATGGAGAACCCATGCTCGCAAATTGGCTAAAAAGGAAGAAGGAGCAATTGCTGCTGAAATACCTTTTGACCCCACTTATTTTGATCCTAAACCAGCTAAAAAGAAAGCTGAAAAGGCTGAACCAAAAGCTGAAGCAAAACCAAAAAGACGCAGGGCTAAGAAAGAAGAATAGGGATACATCCCTCGAAACGTCGAAACGTACTAGAGGGGGCTTAGAGATAGGCTCCCTCTTTTTTGTTAACTAAGAAAATTAATTAGTATGGAACAGAAGATGCGCATACAACTATTCGACCCTGAGTTCAACCAGATCTCAGACCGATTAGTTACGCAAGGCCCGGAATTTGATAAGGGGCCTAAGAATATCGAGCAAGTAAAGGGGGGTGGTATTAAGGTAGAATTCTCCTTATTCACAGCACAAGATGTAGACCTGTGTATCACTTACTTAAGGCAATTGGTAGGGGATTTACCTCTTGATGCCCCTAAACAGAAACGGGGAAGGAAAAAACTTAATGCAAGTTCTCCCAATTTTAGGGATGAATTAATAGACCACATCAGTACGATACTAAGTTCTACTGAATTAGTAGAATACCTAAAAGCAGAGGGCTTTGTATTTACTACATTGGATTACTTAGAGGATTTAGGTAACCCCATCGCAGTAAGTAAATCTCACCGTAAACGTTATAAATGGTTAGTCCGTTTAATAAGGCAGGCTAAGAACCCATTAAACAACCGTTACGATATTTCAATCCTGATTGGGTTTAGGGGAGAGAAGCTAATGGTATATTCGGGAGAAGAAATATTGCATAAGGCTACATTAACGAACTCTATTGAGATCCACATAAAAGTTCCCGTTAAGTTTAAGGTTAAGTTTCCTCCTTATATGCAACATGACGAAAGGGCACAATTCAGGGCACAAATGGAAAAATTAAAAAATGACCTTGAGATGAAACCCACTAGGTTATATAATAGGTGGCTAAGTGAAGTAATGATGGCATCACCTAAGGAAATTGGATTCCCTAGAGCTAGCGCTACACCACACCTTTACGATAAATCCAAGACCGTTGAGCAAGTTCAAATTGAATTAAAAGAAGAGAAAGAAAAGGATGCCTAAATTTACAGAAGAAGAAACCCTCCTTTTGAAGGAGACCATTACTCATTTTGGAAAACGACTAACCGAAGCCTACAATGACAAACCCAATATGCGGGCTTTCCTTAAAGAAAAGGGTTATAAGGTTCCAGGGGATGATGAAGTAGATGATGAAGTATATGAAACCTTGATGACTCTGGATTGGTTAAGAAAAGACCCTGATAGGATAGGAGAAGTTTCGCCTACTTTGTTTTATGCAATATTACAGATCATAGAGAGTAATTTACCCGAGGAATTATCAACTCATGAAGACGATGTAGCAATGAACGTTCTACAAAAGGGAGCAGTTATCTTGGGGTTAAATAAGAAGATAAACTTAAACTAACATGAAATCATTTTTTACGGATAAAAGCAGCCGTGTAAACTCAGTTTCATTTGACGAAGAGAGATCAGAGTTAACCATTGAATTTACACGAGGAGGTAAGTATATGTATTATGGAGTACTAGAGGATGTTTATATTGCCCTATTACATGCTGAGAGCATAGGTAAGGCAATAAATGATCTAGTAAAAGGGAAATATAGCTATATTAAATTATAACCTAATTTCCTTTAAATCCTTTTTATTATATTTGCATTATTAATTAAATGGGGGGAACCCCAGCAATTTAAAGTTTATATTATGGAAGATTTATTATTTAAGGTTGAAAAAGTTGAAACTAAGAGTATCTTAGGAGTAGATTATAAACCAGCCTCGGGAATCAGTCATGCCATTGTTGGAAAAGGTAAAATATTACATTTTTGTAGCAAGGACTATGGCTTAGTACCGAATCGTGGGATCTATGATTCCTTCGTTAACTATTTTGAAAAACATAAGATGAAATTCGAAGCCTCGGGTACAGCATTCAGAGACAGTAGGTTTCAAATGGATTTCGCTATGCTGGACCACCCTACAAAGATGGACAATAAGGGGGATATCTTGTTTCCATCGATTAGAGTTCTGAACTCTTATAATGGGTATCTACGGTATAAGTTTGCAATTCGCATACTTAGGTTAGTTTGCTCAAATGGTATGACTGCCTTAGTAGATGAGCAAGTAATTGATATGCTCCATACCCCACAGGTAGAGGACGGAGTTGCAGTTGAAAAATCTATGGAATTGCTCCATGACTTTATGGGTATCTACAGTGATGCGGTTGAACCCTTTATAGAGTTACAGGATTTTCCAGTAAAGGATATACCTAATCGCATTGAAGAGGTAATTGATGCTACTGACTTCCCCATTGGGTTAAAGGATTTGGCTGTTGAAAGGGCTTTAAAGGAAATCAAGGATTATCAATTAGAATCTACAGATTGGCTAGTTTATAATGCATTGAACTACCAGCTGAATCACAATGCCGATAACCTACTGGGTAGGAAAGCTGCTAGATTGGATAAGCAAGTTCTTCAGTATTTATTAGACTACTAGGATGGGCCAGATATCCGGCTTACAAAAAGTAAAGGTAGTAAACTGTACTCCACACGTGATTAATCTCCTGACCGAGGATTCCTATATGTTTTCTCAGATAGAACCTAAGGTCAGGTTATCATTTCCAACCAGTAAGTACGTTGCAAGAGCTACATATCAGACTGGTTTAGTGGATAGGCTAATTGTAGATAACACGGTTATCGATGTAACCTCCACTAGGTATACTAATGTAGTGGGCTTACCACTTCCTGAAGAAGGTACTATATTCATAGTATCTAAGATCGTTGCAGAAGCTACCTTTGGTACAAGGGATGATTTATACATACTCTCAGGTTTCTGTAGAGATAAGAATGGTAAGATATTAGGGGGTAAGTCCTTGGCTAAACTAATTCCTATCGGTAAATAATGAATACGGGGAAAGGAATGGTATGGGGGATGGTAGTCTTGGCTTTATTTATAATTTGGGGTAATTCTTTAGAGGATACTCCAGTAGTTAAAAAAGCTTGGTTACCACGTAAAACCGAAAAGAGGGTAGTAAGGAAGGCCACTAAATCCCTAAAGACTCATAAGCGGTCTTGGGATACACATAAAAAGGAACAGTCCGAAGAATGGGTAGATTTCTTAGAAACCCTGGAAAACAGGGGGTACGATATATGGGACCCAGAAGCAGAAGATATTTGGACTGAGTTCCACTAAAGAGATACTTCTAAAGAGCAGAATTTGAATAAACGTAATAATAGATACATTAAAAAGTAAACACATGGAAAAAGTAATAAAAGTAAACAAACACAAACTGTCGAGTGGGATCAAACCCGTAACCCGTAAAGAGCATAGAGATATTTGCTTTGGGTTTTTAGGGGGTAGCCAAGCTTTCCACTTTAGGGAACCCAGTAGCAAACAAGGGGGCAATACTACTGAACCCGGAAAATTCCGTAGAAAGAGAACTCGCATACAGAAAAGGTTCCGTACTCAAAACCGTAAGTCTTAGTTATGGCATCGTTCTGTACAAAATGCCACAAAGGGATGGGGTTCGAAGGTGAACCTGATATCGATGTCCAAAAGATATTTGAAAGGCTGATCGATGATACCTTCATGTCAGTAGGACTATGCGAAGGCTGTGAACTAATTGCAGTGGGTAGGATAAACAATACCTTAAAGGTACAATACATTGATGGGGGTTGGGAAGACTATGAAAGACCCTTACTAATTGATAAGGAGGACCCTGAGGATGGATGAGTTTAGAGAAGACACAATAACCTTATTCAAACTCAGTAAGACAGGGTCCATTCTACACTTTGAGGTAATCTCAAAGAAGATTCAAGATGGTGCCACATTAGTAACCCGCAAGGGTAAACTGGGTGGTGCTATGCAGGAGGACATTAAACCCATGTACCCTGTAAATGTAGGTAGGGCTAATGAAACAACCCCTTGGCAACAGTGTCAAATTATGGCTGATTCTAAGATACTGGACCTTAGAGATAAAAGTTATAAGATAGTTCTGGGCTGGGAAGAAATGTCCATAACTTGGTTATACCAAGTTCTATTGGCAACCCGAGGTACTGATTACACGGGAAGGCTTAGACCACAGCTAGCCCAGAAGGATATTAAGAAAATAAAGTTACCTGGATATCTACAAAGGAAATTCGATGGTATGCGTTGCAAAGAGAATACCGAGCTAGGCGTAGGTTACACCTGGTCCAAGTATGGTAGGCCTCTAATGAATCTACAACATATTATAGATGACCTTCCACAGTTACCTGATGGGTGGTTTTATGATGGAGAATTATACTGTCACGGTAGGTCCCTCCAACAGATAGTTTCAATGGTTAAAACAGCTTCACCCGAAAACTTAAAGATAGGTTATAGGGTATATGATTTAATAGGAACTGGGTTAACTTATGAGATTAGGAAAAAAGTATTAAGAAGGTATATGCGTAAGGCTGGACCTTCAGTAACCAGAGTTAAAACCTATACTGTTAGGACTTGGGATGAAATAGATGCCTTCTTCAAAAGGTTTAAGGAAGAAGGATACGAAGGTGCTATGTGGAGAGATCCCAAAGGCCTCTATGAATCCGGAGAACGGAGCTGGGGTATGATTAAGGTGAAGGATTTTAAAGAAAAAGAGTTCACAGTAATTGATGTAAATGAAGCCGTTGGGAGAGATGCTGGCACAGCCCTCTTCGTATGCATTACGGATGACGAGGACCCCATAGCAGGGGTAGAGTTTGATGTAAGACCAATGGGTACTCGGGAAGTAAGAGCAGAGTACCTTGATAACTTCTATGAAAAGTATGAAGGTAAACCTTTAACGGTTCGATTCCAACACTATTCAGATGGAGGTAAACCCTCTCATGCTCGGGGTATAGTTTTTAGAACTTATGAACGTTAAAACTCAGAGATATGTTTGAACTACAGAATATTAGGAATGATTTAGCTAAGAAAGCCGACCAATGGAAAGTAGATTCCCTAAGCAGTGAAGTACAATCGCTTAAGAATCAAATAAGGGGATTAGAAAGTAAACTGGACAGAATGTCACAAACCACACACCAAGCCCAGCAAGCATACTCAGGGCTACACGAATTGCTAGAAGCACTGTCCACCGAGGCAGGTACCGACGATGACTTTATAAACCGAATGGTAGAAATTAAACACGGGAATCAGTGAACATCACTGAGTTAAAGGCAATAGTCTTTGCAAAATTAACAGCGAGAGGGGTACCCGTACGATTAAACTATCGGGTGCCTCTCTCGAATAGTGTTAAAGGGTACCAGAGGATAAACCTGGATGTGGTTGCATTGGGGAAGGACAAGAAACCTTTCCTTGCAATCTACATGGGACCCAAAAAGGAAAGGAAACTAATTAAGTATCGAATGACCAAAATCCCATTTATCGAGCTAAGCGACGAGTCTCGATTACCAGCAGTAATTGAGGAGTTTTTAGGGATTTATATCGATAAATGGTATTAATCCTTACTAAGATTATACTTAAGCATATAATTTGCATATGATTAATAGACTAGCATACTTAAGTGCATTAGGGTTATCCCTATATATCGCTGCAGTTAAACTGGATAGCATTTGCATATATGCATATTAAAGAAAATGCATATCTCCCTTACCTTTAAATCCTTTTTATTATATTTGCATATATAAATTAAAAATAGGAAAATATGAAAATTCAAAGAAGAATTTGGGATCACGTAATAGGGAATTACAAGATTTATTTTGAGAATGGGGGATTACTTAGGTTTAATGAAACCTCTGGGGATGGCTCTGAAACAGGGACATTGTTTTTGGTAGCTCCGGACACTACGATTTTTTATAAGGACAAAAAATGGGTTCCAAACCCCTATATAGCAGAAGAATTAAGGAGATATGCTTTGGGGTTAATGGCTTTTGTTGAAGTTCTTAAAGCTTTTCCTAAGTTATCTTTACGGGGAGAATATGATTGTGTACAAGAATATTCATTAGATGGGCTAACTTTAGGCGAGCTCGAAACTTTAAATTAAAAATAGGAAATATGAAAAAATTAAAAATTACCAGAGGGGATGAGGGGTTGCAAGTGCAGCTTGTATCCGACAAGGGGAATGAATTTAGGGGGTTCAATATCTATATTTACCCAGAAGAGGATACGGTAGAGGAACGGGTAGAAGTAATCCATATCGATATAGCAGTCCAGTTAGAAGAGTTCTTGGATAAGGAAATGCCCGTAAAGACTGGCTTAGCAGAAGTATTAAGAGTTTCTAGGAATTCTGTATATGATCTGGGGCTAATTTTAGAACCTGTATTTTCTTTCTTAGCAGAACTGGGGTTAGATGGGACTTGCCATGATGTACTGTATGCAAGAGAAAGAGATCATATCTTAACCATTGAATTGAACTCTATAAGTAAGGTCAAAGTTTATGAATTTTGGAAATCCCTTAAAGACGAAGATAATGGAACATGATAGTTTACAGTACCCAAAGGATTATTCCCTGACAATGTGGGAATGGATTACGGTTGCACTATTAACTGAAGATGAGGATGAAATGCCTGTCTTTCACTTAATAGATTTAAAAGAAGACATTAAGAAGTTTAGGGATGAATCCCCACCCGTATTAAGGAATAAAGCAGTAGTTGCATTTAACCTTATGATGAACCATGTAGCAGGGCCATCGGATAAGCCCTCTATCATGTTCGAAGGATCATACAAAGAAGTAGAAAAGATAACATCGATACTTATGGAAGGAACACCCACCCTACATAAGGCATTTTTATTGTGGGTTTATGGTTAAAATTAAAAAGTATGAAAAGAGTAGAATTAGTACAGTTAGTTAAAGTAACTGACTCAGGAAATGACCTATCCGCATTCTTAGGTAATATCTATAATAATCAGATAGAGATTACTATGGATGAGGTTCTGGTATCTATTGAGTTAATGGAAGAGATTTGGGAATTATGGGAAACTGTATCCTACAATACTCATAAGGGAAAAAAAAGTTCTAAACCCCTTTCTCCTAGACCGGGGATAAACGTTCTAAAGATTAAAGAGAAATGGGAAGCCCATGACAGGGACCATGATTTTGACAAATGGTTAGAAACTTTAGAAAAAATGAAGTTTATAACTAAGGGTGCACTAGTGATCCCAGAAGGAACCTACCAGGTGGCCATTGGGAAATTCGTTATAGTGGAAGCCGAATTGCATGAGGACTTTGAAATAGGATCAGAGAGATCAGTTAACCTATACCCTACAGGGTTGGTAGAATTACCGGGTGATGAAAACCCTTTGATGGCCTGCCAATTGAATGAGGCTGAACGGTTGGAATGTACAGGGTTCCTCTTAGAGAACGGGAATATAGATGATTCCTTAAAGGTTCGAATTAGTACTCTAGACTAGGGCTATGGAATATATATTAAAGCTAACTAAGGGGGAATTAAACTTTATCGATGAGGCATATCAGGATGCTTTGGAATCGGATGTAGCTGAGGGGTATACACAGGGTACCCTGGAGGACTTAGGACTTAAGATTATCCAAGCAAGGGAGGACAAGGAATGAGAGACCTTTTCGTAATACTGGTGGTTGTTTTAATAGTTGTTATAGCTTTAGATAGATCAGCTGAAACAAACAGGTATGCACAGGAAGACCGAGTCAGGGATTCTCTGATATTCGTGGAGCTAGCGCGATTAAACGATATCGTTGAAGCACAGGCCAAGAGGATAGCACGGACACCTTACTTCGATAAGGATTCAATTGGAATTGGGTACAGAGGTACCTTGTATAGTAAATATCACAGGAAATATAAACTTAAACACTAAAAAGGTGAAAAAGAAAATAACATACAAAGCTTTGAAAGCTATGTCACCTTGTTATAAGCCACAAGAAATCGGCATTAAAAGTGATTATTCAGCTACCATCTCTAAATTTATTAAAGAATACAGGAATAAAGTACAATCCAAAGAAGATATAGTGTGGGTATTATGTCGTAAAGAATATATGACAGACAGAGATTTAAGACTGTTTGCTGTATGGTGTGCTAGAGAAGCCTTAAAATTGGATAGTAACCCCGACCCTAGAAGTGTTAACGCCTGTAATATAGCTGAAAAGTTTGCTAATGGCGATGCTACGCAAGAAGAAGAGGATGCTGCTAGGGCTACTGCTTGGGCTGCTGCTGGGGCTGCTGTTGGGGCTGCTGTTGGGGCTGCTGTTGGGGCTGCTGAGGATGCTACTTGGGCTGCTCAAATAGATAAATTATTAACTTATTTTAAAGAATAAAACTATGGCAAATAAACACAATGCGGGAGTACAAATTGATAACCCCGTAAGGGCAGGAGGATCTGAAACTGGTAAGTACCTACATGACAAGGCGTTAAAAGCCTTGGCTAAGGCTAAGGAAGGCCGAAGAGGTAAGAAATTCAGGTTAATAGAGGTATCCAAGGGGTGCTGGAAAGAGGTTGAAGTAGACCCTAAAACCAATAAACCCATTAACCCTTAATTCCTTTTTATTATATTTGCATATGCAAAATAAATAAGGGGGGCAGAATATTTGCATTAGTAGCCTTCGAATTATTAATTAAAATAATAGGAAATGGAAGAAAACTTAAAGGAATTTATTAAGAAACACGGAGGCCCCATTGATGTCTCTGGAGAGTATGCATTGGAGACCACGATCTTGAATTGCATAGGAGAAATGGTTATAGAACTGGAGAATAATGCTCCGATGCTATTGCCTCAGTTCAGTAAACTAAGGGTAATGGAGGGAATCCTAATCCAAGTAATTAACCGAGTATCAGATACAAAGGGGTTGAGGGTACCTACGATAAAGGTATTTATGAATACTCACTGGGCAGATAAACTGTTACATGGAGATAATTTTGGGTATGGGGAAATGCCAATGATGAACCTTTTCAGGTTTATAATGGAAAACGAAGATGAAACTTGGATCACAAATACTAGTGTACTTAACTGGAATATGCAGATGGGTACACTCAGAAACCCCACCGAGATGTTTGCTTATATGTGGCCAACGTTGGGCCCTAAGACTACGGTCGAGGAATACTTTGGGTTGGGAGATGAAATGGTAACATTTTTAACAGTTGAACTTAATGATTATAGGGGTTAGGAGGAAACAATATGGATTATGTAATAGTAACAGTTTTATGTGATGCCGGTTATGGTATCGAAGAATTATTTATGAAGACCTATGTGGGGAGTAATATAGTACAGGCTATGGACCAAATCCTTCCCGATGAAAATAAGGATAGGGATGAGGAGTCTATCCTTACAGAAGCCAACATGTTCAAGGAGATGATAGATGCCATAGAGGTCACTGTTATTTCTGGTGGGCTCTTGAGACAAGGGGGGGCACAGAGATATTGCCGAGACATGAAAGTCTCTGGGGATAATCCTACTAGGATGGACTGGGAGATAGCATTAATAAAATCTTTAAATAATGAGGGATGAGCACATTCATAAAGATGATATGGACAGGACCTGACAATTGTATATTTATATATGGTATAACTCAAAAGAGTGAAGTAGTATTCAGGTCAGGAAGGAATATCAAATACCTACAGGTAGAGCTAGCGCATACAGAGGATAAGGTAGTATATTTTGGGCCGTATAATGTACCGAAGCAGTGGTTAGAAGGAATACCAGCAATAGAAGTTAAATCCTAATATCCTATTACATGCAATACTTTAATTCCTTTTTATTATATTTGCATATGCAAAATAAATAAGGGGGGCAGAATATTTGCATTAGTAGCCTTCGAATTATTAATTAAAATAATAGGAAATGGAAAATTTAAAAATTAAGAGGATTCAGTTAATAGAACTGGACCCAGTATTATTAACAGTAACTCAGAAGTTAGCTAGGCTGGAGTTAATACTAGCTACAGTATTCCCAGAAGATGAAAATGATATAGCTTCATGGGAAGAAATAGTTAACAGGTATTCAGATGATATAGGGGATGACCCAGATTATCATGGATATTCGGAAGAGGATTTACAATATGTAGTTAACCAAGTTAAAAAGTAAGGAAATGGAAATGATTAAAAGAACTAAAGAACAACGCAGTATTGAATTACTGCAAGGGCTTATGAAACAAGATTACGCAGTGGATTCCGCTAACCTCGATATTCTAGAGGATTTAATCGAACAGGCTAAAAAGGATGAAGACAGTAAACTAGCTGATTATGATCCGATTATGTATGCTTTGAACTTAGCTGTAAGGGTAACCTTAGAGGATGGGCTGGATCCACAGTTGGTAATACCGTTAGCAGCTATTGCATTAATCGAAATAGATACACACACTATGAACAATTTAAAGTTTAAGATATGAAGAACCAAGAACTAATAGAATTGCTGGCCTGTTCTTGGCCAGCAATTTGGATACTATGGGAAGTAGGGAATTTAAAGAAGACCTTTAAATGTCCATAGAGAACTGGGGAAAGAACCCTCCAGGGAATGTTGAAGAGGCAAAGAATGATCTAATAGCAATAGCTGATAAATTATTTTTAAAGGATAAGATATGACACAGGAAGAGATTAAAATAGAATTACTGGAGAACTTCATGTATTCAGCATTCGATAAACCTTCTGAGGCAGCCTCAGAATTAACTGAGGACAAACCAGAACTGGAAATACAAATCGATAAGGCCTTCGATGCAATGTGCAAGGCTGAAATGTTTAGCAGTTTTCAGAAAAGGGTACATGGCTTAATAAGAATAATAGTTAAAGAGGAACCAAGATGTTAATAAAATGTAACGTGGACCTGGCCACTGTAGAACCAGAAGATCAATTCACCATCACGAACCAAGATGGAGTGGATTTACAATGCGAAATGTCTGATAATGGTACGGATGTATTTGTAATGATGGACCTATTTATAGAGGGAGACATAGATACCTTAACGATGGAGGTTGCTAGTATGGCTAAGGACGCATCGTTTATGACTCAGCTAGGGGTAGACATGATAGCAAATAAACAAGAAGTATTAACAGATAAAGAAGACCTAAGTGGGGGAGGGGAGGACCCTTATCTAGTATTATACTTGGACATAGAATACCTGCAAAGCATAGTAGAAGAATTTAAAGAATAACATTTCCTGTTTATTTAGAGCTCGGGGTAGTAATATCTCGGGCTTTTTTGTTGTATATTGATAGGAAGAATAAGTATTTTAACATTGGTGAAGTAAAAGTTTGCTTTATTGATATCCTTGTTATATATTTGTACTTCCATTAGTTATGGATAAAGGGAGATGTAGTAACCCAGGTAGTAGCCAAAGGGGAACGATAAACAATAAATAATCGAATCGAATGAATAGTACAGAAACCCTCAGAAGAATCCCTCGCCCAAAAGGGATAACCAACACCGCAAGGCTAAGTACCCGTAACGATACCTACGATAAGATGATTGGCCATTATTTAAAAGGTAATATCCCTGATGCAAGGACCTTATCAGCATACGAATTCGGGTTGTTATACAATATACCCGATAATATGATCCAGAGCAGAATTAAAGATGGACTAGTATCAGGGCTGCTACAAGGGGGTGATTTACAGAAGACCTTGGAAGAGGAAAGGTTAAAGATCCTCAGTACCAGCCTTCACCGGATCGGCGACTCTGACCACCAGCTGAATCGACTCCTGGCCTACTTGGCATCCCGAATCCTGAACAGTCGCAGTGTTCCCCCGGATCTGATCAAGGAACTGAACTCAGCGATCTCTAATCAGGTGAGACTGACCGAGACCTCGTTCAAGGCAATCACCATCCTGAACCAGAGCCTAAGTACCGTACTACAGAGCACCGGAGACAAGGAGAAGGAAGAACATTTATCAAGAGATCAAATCTTAGCTGAGCTCGAAGGATTAAAGCTGGCTGGGAACCTAGACCATTACCTTGAAGGTGTCCCCAACCTAGAACCCCATAATTTGGGTGTAAAGAAGAGGGCCGAATCCAACATCTGTGCGGTCCACGAATATAATAAGGCAGAAGAAGTAACACCTATAAAGATTCCAGAGAACATCACGATCCTTCCCAAGTAGAGCTATCGCTATAGTACGGTAGTGGAAGTAGCGGAAGTAGGATCCTACTCATTTCTCAGGATCCTTGGGAACCCCTCTCGAACCCTTAAGGCCCTTGGGCTTGGGGCCTAAAACAAATATCCCATATAATTTGCATCTTAATTTCCCTTGCATTATATTTGCATATGCAAATTTTAAAAAGGAATATAAATATTTTAAGGGCCCGAAGAAATGCAATATTGCAAATTGGGAGGTTATAAATCGAAATCGCTATGGACGCACAATTTACAGAATTATTTAAGGTAGTTAAAAAGGAAAAGGCAGTTAAGGCTGAAACACAAAAGGACAAGGACGATGAATTTAGGGAGGCCATCCAGGCAATACCCGAGGAACTAAAAGATTCGGCCTTTGTTACAGCATATGTTAAGCGGAGGATTATTCAAAGGAATAAAAGGGAATCCGCTAAGGCAGAAAGGTTAAGGGCCACGACCGCAATAAATAAAATGAAGAAGATAACCGAATCAACAGAAAAGATCCTAGTTGGGGCATGGCGATCAAAAGATTTTCAATACGAATTATGGGAACTACCGAACGGGAAGTACCACAGAGAAATACATGCTAGACAAGGATTAAAACTAAGTTAATATGATAAAGAACATATAAGTTTCCATAGCTGCAGCGCTTAGGGCAAGGGGTAGGCATACTCGGCCCTAGTGTTGTGTGTAGGGTAGGAAGACCAGCATACTATAAGTATAGCATTAAGTAGCATACTATGCATTAGCATACTTAAGCAGTGCAGGGGTGGCAGTGGTAAGCCCGTAGGTGCAGTCTGGTAGCATACCCGTAGTAGTAGAAATGGATAAGGACCACAACCCTGGCTGAACCCTAGAGCTACGTGGGTACCTCTCGTTCCTTCACTTCAACTGGTAGAGCTACGCAGGGGTACCCATCTACCCAACTTCCGTCCCTTTTCACCGGCGTTCCTCGAGCTAGAGCCTTCCTCCGCCTCTCCTTCACTTCGATTGGTTGTTTTATTATATAAGTAATTAATTACTTAAATTATTATTTTTATTATTTTTATTATTTTTATTATTTTTATTATTTTTATTATTTTTAATATTGTTAATAACTTTTTTATTTATCTATTGACAAATGTACTTTCTTACTATATCTTTGTGCTTTAATTAATTCGTTCTTTGAAATCTTGAAAAAGCATATTACATAATTTAGATGTAATTTACTGCACTACCAAAAAACTAAATTTTAATTTATATTTTTAATTTAATTTTAAAAAATACTAAAATGAAAACTAATTATCTAGAATTATTTGCAAGTGCGAATACAAGTAAAAATCTTAATTATGACAGTCTTTATAAATTTGTTGGAGCCAACACAAAGCAAGAAAAAAAAGACATACGTAAAAAAATACAAAATTTAGAATTATCACATTTGAATAAAACCTTTATAAATGTATTAATCGAAAGTAAGTTCTTTGAAGCAAATAAACAAAAAGAAAAATTTGCTTATTTGTTACCTGCATTTAAAGAACAAAGCCAAGTAACTAAAAAGTAAATTTGTTGCTTAAAATAAAAGAAAAGTACTTTAATTAGTACTTTTCTTTTATTCACTAACTTAAATTTAATACTATGCATACTATAAAAAAATTTTTTGATTATTTAGAAACGGCATTTTTTATTATTGTGCCTATATTAATATTAATAATTATAATTAATTTTATTTTTAATTAATTAATATAAAAAAGCACCCCAAAAAAGTGCTTTTTTTTTCGACATATATACTACCGAGTTCCGGTCCCGCTACCTTGACCCTACTAGCGTAGGGACCGAATACCTAGCCTTTATACGCGATCGGAGATCCCGAATATGTCCCACGTCCCCAACCCTACTAGCGTAGGGACCGAATCCCCAGCCTGAACAAGGAACAGCTCACACGAAATAATATATATGAAAAATGTTCGCGTATGAGAACCGATATCGGAGAGAGGGCCTCGTGTAGGAGTTCCGACCCACGACACAAAAAATGCCCAGACTGTAGCTCTGAGCACCTTTGCCAAAGACCTGGTTACGACTTCCAGACTCTAGCCTTTATCATTATCATACCTCCCAAGAGTATAAGCCAATACTATTAAGGATAATATACAAGCGATTATAACTATTGATTCAATAGTGTTCATTGGGAGAAAGTTATTTGGTTAAAGATTGAACCGACTCAAGTGTGGGGAATCCTTCGGACCAGACTAGGATACTTTCTCCATCTTTAAGGAGTTGGTGAGTGATGATGTGTAGGGATGGGAAATCCTTGAATATGAATCTAAGGGAATCGTGGTCCTGGAGGGAACAGTACAGGATTGTTGGGATACCTCTCTTAATTACCTTGTCTGAGGCTGCTTTATCCCCTAAAGAGATTAGGAGATATGTTAAGGCCCACTTATGCTGGTCCACTGCCTTATCACTTAAGTCCTGAAGGTGTTCAAGTGATAGTTTGATTGCTTCTGTCATGGTTTGTTGTTTATCCATATCCCATATTGCTTGGAGTTTGCAAACATCTTTTAAGGATGTCTTCCCTCCCTTATCTTCGATTAGTTCTACAAGGTCTATGATCTTATCTATTATCTCCATATCTAGCTCGATCTCAACCATTCTAAGGGCCATGTCTAGCTGACTGGTTGTTACTTTGCTAATGGGTTTCTCAGCAAGCAATTTTGCCGCAGTAATCTGTTCTTTGTAACTTTTAAGTAGTCTTATTGCGCAATCTCCTGCACCTTCATCTTGTGACGGTTCTCCATCAACTTCATTCATAATAAATTCTGCTAACTTTTCAATTTGATTTTTCATAGTTTAATTATTTGGTTAAAATTAATACCCCGATTCAAGAACAGGGACCTTAGTTGACGGTAAGGTTTCATCAAGGACACTACGTAATATCCCAGAGTGTTCCCTGTTCCAGGTGGGTACAACGGAGTTAAATAAATATCCCACCTTTACGGATCGGATGTATCCTTGTCAAGGTAGCCGATCTCATATCGTTATTTAAAGAATTTCTTATATACGTAAAATCCTGCTATAAACCCAGCACAGAAAAGGAAAGTGATTATGATGTCCATACTATAAGTAAGTAAAGTGCATATACTATAGGGGATAATAGACTTAAGAAACCCACTATAGAACAAAAGGAAAGAAATTTCCACATAATTCTATGCGAAGGTGTACGATTAGGATCTATCATAGGTATGCAAAGGATTGGACCTGGAACTCTTCAACTCTATCCCTTAGGTGTTCAAGGTGTTCGAGGGTTAATTTAATAGCTTCTGTCATGGTTTTATTTGTTTAAAGATTGCCATACTACCCAACCCTTTGGTAGTGGGTACCCTAATTCATCCAGGTATTCTTTATGAACCCAGTAATCGTTATAACAATCAACTATTTCTCCTTTATTATTTATACACATTCTTGAATATGGATCTATTTGTCCTTCTGTGGTATTATACAATTCTAAAACTTCTTTTCCGAATCTCCACCATAATTCATGTTTTCCCATTCCCGTATAAATAGTATCGCTTATCCATCGGCCAACCCATCTTTCATCTATTACTGTATCAAAGGTACAATAAGAATTAACATAGTACTTTTCAACGGTATCGCAAACCAACATAATTATATCTACAGTATCCAGTTCTCTAAGCTCTGAATGTTTGGTAGAAACAGAATTATAAATTATCCTACCTCCAAGGAATGCTCTAGAGCTAGCCCATACTATTATAAGGACTACGATAATTCCCCACATTATTAATTCTTTTTGGATGTCTGTCATAGCTTAAGGTTTAATAGTTCCTTGAATGTAATTTCTGGGTTCTTCTCTAGAGCCTTGAGTACTTTGAGAATGGGGATTAGTTGGTCTTTGTGGATGGAAACATTCTTAGACCGTAATGCGGATATTAACACATCTACTGATACCTCTTCGGGCTCTTTGTTAATATCCTTTAGTGTGCCAAATTGATACTGGGACCCGTCCATGATCAAAATTCTTTCCTCTGTGTATATCCATCCAACCCACTTATCAATTTCCCGAACACATCCCTCTTCAGCTTTTTTATGAGAATAAATCCCTAGTCTTTCAGAGTGTTTATGGGGAAGGTCAACCTTAATAATAGGAATCCCCAAATTTATATCTTTATGAATATCCGATTCAGGCTCACCCAATACTTGAGGTTTATTATCTCCATAATTAAAAGAAGGCTCAGGAGAATCTTCACTTATGGGTTTAGTAATCTCGGCAGGTGTGAACCTGATCTTTCGTTTAATGGGTTGTATCATATTTTTATTTCTAAGGTATTGTTTTTGGGAGAACCTTCTGGGTTAATGTGAAGGCCTGCCGTATCCTTATCTAAAAGGGATTTAATATAAAGCTCTACTGATTTAAACCCTTTCTTGGTAGCGTTCTGCCTAAGTAGAGCATATTGATCAATTGGTAAATCTATTCCAAATAACATATTATAAATTTTAAGTGTTTATTATAAAAGCCAAGGATAAGTAATCCTCCCGTTAAGTGGGTAATTTAGTAGATTATACTAAACCCTCTTGCTGTTGCAATTCTCTTCATCAATGGCTCATATCTTTGTGTTTATTTACCAACGCTTTTGCCTTCCTATATTTTTTATTATTACAGCCCCTAACAAGTAATAAAAATTAATTATTGGAGAATTTAGAAGTTTTAGTTTTTACCATTTCAAATTGCATTTTTTCATAGTACCATATTCATCCTCTCCCAATTCGTTTTGAATACCTGCCCTTATAATGCTAAGAAATGCAATATCATTTTTATCTGCATTTTTTATATCATAGGCTGAATCATTTGATATTTGTATAAGCATTTTAAGGTATCCTTTTAATGTAGTTGGTGTTTTCATTTTTATAAAGTATTTTTAGTTTAATTAATTTATTACAGCCGCTACGCTCACCTAACAAGCAATCATACGCAACCGAAAAGGTATGCGCATATTGCCATACATTACAGTTAATGTTTTTAAATTGCCACCGCACCGCTTTAACTTAATCCTCTAATCTTCCAAATCTCTCATCAAGCACTCTTACGTAAGTTTTCATTATCGGTAATTGAATACCAAGTAATGCTAACTGGATTTGGTCAATTTCATTCGATTTGTCACTTTGTAGAAATGCCTCTAATTTTTCAGTCTTTTCTACTAATTCTGCCCGTTCATCATACAGGCGTTCTTTAAAATCACTCATTTTTATAAGTATTTAATTTAGTATGCAGTATTCAACCCCACCGCACAAAAAAGGGTTTTACATTTTCATAGCCCAATACGTTACATGCAAGGCTAAATCCCTGCAAGTTCATAACGTCCGTTGTCACCGTGAGCCAATAAATAATACAACTCAAACCATTCTACACTACTTTCAAGTGCAATAAAAGTTAATTTACTACTGTGCCATACCCTATAATAATGGCTCTCAAATTGTATGGTAATTAAATCGCGGTCTTTCATATTTGGTTCAGTATAGTAACCATCTTTCTCAACCCACCCACGCTCTAATAAATATTGTGGGGTAAGTAAATTACTGTCTTTTACTATTCGTTTTGCAATAACTTTTATTGCTTGTCGGTAAATCCAACTTTTGATACTTTGTTTAATCTTTTTCATGTTGTATTATTTATTTAGTACTATTAATTAAG
>Ga0222697_1000060_pt1 | contig 58245 bp, 99 predicted proteins | sample AntAcemetage1402_FD_179835 | JGI IMG/M metagenome (GOLD analysis project Ga0222697, IMG submission 179835) | Saline water microbial communities from Ace Lake, Antarctica - #1402 | ecosystem: Environmental > Aquatic > Non-marine Saline and Alkaline > Saline | place: Antarctica: Ace Lake... | reverse complement strand
ATGTGATATAAATCCGCCTGATATTGTTGATAAATATTTTGGTGGTAATGGTATAGATAATGATCCAAAATATCCACTCAAAATAAATTTTGAACCAAAAGAATGGTCTAATGAAAATGCCCAGGGATATGAAATAGATATTACAGATTTACCTGAAGGTGTAAAAACAATTAGATTTTATATTTCATATTGACATAACAAAAAATCTATGATATTATATATTAAACAATAAGGAGATATTATGTCTGAAGATAAAAAATTTGTTAGATTTTCTGAAATTGAAAATTATAAATATATACCAAAAATTGTAGATAAATATACTGATGATATTGATTTAGCAAATGATGTTGAAGAATTTCATATTTCTGAAAAAATTCATGGTTCTTCAATTTGTATAAGCAATAAATACAAAGATGGACCAAGATACTTTACACGAAATGGCCATCTTTTACCTACAAAATATAAAGAAGTTATGGACGGGTATGATTGGAAGTCATTTTTTGATCTTAATACTGATATTGACTTTGCTTATGGTGAGATTGCCGGTCAGGGTATACAAAAAGGTGTAGATTATGGTGATAAAGCTTTTTATATCTTTGATTTTAAAGACAATGAAGGTAAATATCATACATTTCAGTATTATACCATTGATATTGCTAGTGAATTTAAACCATTTCAATATGCTCCAGTACATAGTATTGTAAAAACTACATTTAATAAACTTGTAGAGACTTTAACAGCAAGTCTTGAAGGTGATCAGACTAAAATAGTTTCATTTATTAATCCTATTGAGGGTAACATAATTGAGGGATATGTTGTTAGATGTTTATCAAGACCTAAATTAACAGGTCTTTCACGATACATTTTCAAAATAAAACATCAAAATTTTGATGAGATGGTAAGAAAACCAAAGAACAAAAAACCAAGAATTGAATATGATTATAGTGATATAGATCCATATATTAATGAAAATCGTATTCAGTCAGCTATGAGTAAATTTCCTGGATATACAAAAAAACTTATAGGTGATGTTATGAGGGAGATTGTATTAGATGTTAAGAAAGATTCAGCAAAAGATGATATTGTATGGGAAAAACATTATTCTAAATACATTAACAAACAAGTACAAAAGACTGTTATAAAAGAATGTAGTGTATGATAAAGAGAATTAATAAATATGTAGTTATAAAAGGTATAATATGATAAGCAAAAAATTATTAAAAGAAATACAAGATAATCAAAGAGATGAATTACACAGACTTTATCAAAGAATGCAAGATTTAGAAAATAAAACAGGTAAACTTAAATCAAATCAATCTATTCTTTTACAAGGAAATTATAAAGAAATAACAACAAAAGAATTATTATTAGGAATGATTGAACAATTAAATTTTGAAATCATTCCTAATAAAGCAGATTTTAAATTACAAATTAAAGAATGTAGTGTATGATAGAGTGGCGAAATGGTAGACGCTAATATGTAAGGTACACTTTTCAGGGGTATTTTGATTAAGTATGTCCTGGAGTCACACAGAAACGTACCATACAGGTTCGAGTCCTGTCTTTATCATCAAACAATAAGTTGAGGGGTTAATGAAAAAAGACCTGTGGATTTGGGTGGTCCAAATTAGATAAGGCGGTGTAAGCTTATTGTTTAATAAAGGATATTATAAATGAAGTGATGAATTATAAAGGAGTATGTGATGAAAAAAGAAAATTTTGTGAAAATGATATGTGGTATTATAGAACAAAATAAAAAAGAACATAATTTTTGTAACGCTTTAGAACCATTTTTTGATGGTTGGTTAGTACCGCTTATAACAAGTGATTTAACAAATGGTATAATTGATGTATTGGAATCTGAAATGGAAGATGAATATGAAACAATAAGTTGGTGGTTATATGATGCTCCTGATGCTGGTAAATGTGAAGATTGTTGTTATATTATTTTGAAAGATGATTCAAAAGTACGATTAGATACTGTAGAACAATTGTATGATTATTTATTTAGTAATAAATCTGGGGTATATGATAAATAATTGGTATAATATGTTAAAATAATAAGAAAGGAGTATTATGGAATGGTCAAAAGAATGGCCTACAAAAGAAGGCACATATTGGTTTTACGGCTATAGATATGGAAGAATATCATGTGGCTTTAAATGTGATCCTGAATATTGTTTTGTTCGTGTTTTTAAAGCCGCTAATGGCTTAATGTTTAAAGCAGATGGCCAATTTTTATATAAATCAGAAACCGAAGAAGCTCATTTTAAGAAATATAAATTCCCAACACCACCGATATTAAAAAAATATAAGGAAGTATTATGATAAACGATAAATTAATAAATTTATTAGTAAATGAAGTAAAGCATTATCATCTTAAAGCATTAGAGTCTATTACCAGAAATAGCCATATGAATTGTTATAATGGTGGTGAATTATATCAGGAAACAATAGATGCTTTGTTAGTTGATTTTGTTAATACTGTAATTCAAGGACAGGGCGGTGACTTAGGACTTTATACAGATGACTTGTATGAAAATAATGATACAATACCATCAGAAGAAAAATATAACAATGATATATTATATCATAATGTGGTTGATAGTATGGTCAATTTTATGAATAATAAAGATGTTTCTAAAAATGAATTACAAGAAATGGCTGATATGGCAATAAAAATTTATGAAAAACACTATAGATAACATACAATATCATGTATTACATGATATAGAATTTCCAGACACAGTATATATACGCCAAAAGGATGATTTATTGTTATTTAATTACAGACCAAAAGTTCAATATGATAATATGTGGACTAATTTAGAAATTGCATGTCGTGGTTTGATAATAAATAAAAATACTGCAGAGATTATAGCCAGACCTTTTGATAAATTTTTTAATTGGGGTGAAAATAATAAAACAACAACATCTAAAATAAAAAATGTCACTGAAAAAATGGATGGTAGTTTGGGTATCCATTATAGATTAAAAGATAAAATGATGATATCAACAAGAGGTTCATTTGATAGTGATCAAGCATTATGGGCTACTGAGCACTTAAATAAACATCATAATATAAAAGATATACCATATAATTGGACCATGTTATTTGAAATAATTTATCCTGATAATAGGATTGTTATAGATTACAACAAATGGTCTGGTTTAGCATTACTTGGTATTAGAGATAGATTCACCGCATCTTATATACCTTATAACATATTATATGATATTGCTAATTTATATAAATTTAGATTACCAAAAAGGTATACATTTGATACTGTAGATGATATTATAGGTGCATCAAAAATATTACCAGCAAATCAAGAAGGATGGGTTGTTGAATTTAAAAATGGCAAAAGATTTAAATTTAAAGGTGATGAATATAAAAAAATACATAAATTAATCAGTGGATTATCTTTTAAATATGCCTTAGAATGTCATAAGTCTGGTATAATTAATAAAGCAAAAGAATCTATACCAGATGAATTTTATGGTGAATTCGATGGTTGGGTTGATACCATAACAAATACCATAACAAATATTACAGAACATGTTAATATCTGTTATAACACAGCACCAAAGACTTCAAGAAAAGAATATGCTGTGTGGGTTAAAAAATACCATCCTGATATAGCATCATATTTATTTGCTAAGATGGACAACAAAGATATTTTACCATTAATATATAAAAAAGCTTTTAAGGAGATGTGATATTAAAACAACAACAAAACAATTTGAGATGTTTAAAACAGAATGTATAAAATGGATTGATTATTTTGGTTTAAAGTGTTGGCAAATACATTATGAACATGAATTACTTAATGATGCAAGAGCTGAAATAAGATATAATTGTGTTGATGGTATAGCAGTTATAATACTGAATACGGAATGGGAAGAAAATGCAAATGATAAAAATATAAAGAAGTCAGCTTTTCATGAAGTATGCGAATTGTTACTTGGTAGATTAACAAATATGGCATCAAATAGATTTGATGTTACTATAGATAATGTTGAAGAAGAAACTCATAGAATTATAAGAACACTTGAAAATACTATTTATGTGAATTTAAAAGTAATTAAAGCTGAGATAGTATCAGATAAGAAATGGACAGGCGGAGTAAGATGATGAAAAAACCTGATAAATGTTGTGGTATGGGAACATACGAGTGTCAAATACCTATGCCAATTAAAGGTAGAATACAAGGGATTGATTTTTGTATTGCTGATATTGTGGCTGCTTTAAATGCTGCAAATATTATAACAGTAGCAAGTTGTTGTGGACATGGTAAAATACCGGCAAGGATTGATTTAGAGGATGGTAGAGAAATTATGATTTATAGTACTTGTTATTATCCTGTAGGGCTAAATATTAACGATCCTGATGGAAACCGTCCTGATGATTTTATAGAGGAGAAAAATAAATGAAACCTAAAATGGCAAGAAGATTTTTAAGTCGAAATCAATGGAAAATTGTAGTAGCAAAACTTGATGATGATTGTAATAAAACTGGTAAATCATTGTTAAAACATGAAAAACTTTGTAAAGAAGTAATGATAAAACATTGGAAAGAAGTTCTTGAAAAGGAAAAGGAATAAAAATGACAACAAATAATCATACACCACCAATAAAAATAACAGAACGAAAAAATTGTTTAATATCTATAACAGAATTAGAAAAAGCATTTACTGAATGGGACCAAAGATATAGAGATAATCCAGAACAATTTATATCAGAAGCATGCCATTTGTTAAAAGAAAATGCTAAAACTTATGGAGAAAAATGTGCTCCATATTTTATGAGTATAATAAATGAAATAAAACAAGGAATAATATGATAATATATTGTGATATTGATAACACTATATGTTTTGAAGATAGAGAAGGTAAACATTATAATTCAGATCCTAAACCTAATAATATAAAAAAGATTAATGATTTATATGATGAAGGTCATATTATAATCTATTATACTGCTAGGGGTACTGTAACTAAAATAGATTGGAAAGAAAAAACTTTAAATCAATTTAAAGAATGGGGTGTAAAGTATCATGATTTGGTACTATATAAACCATATTATGACTTATGGATAGATGATAAAGCTGTTAATATAGATTGTAAAGAATGTATGAAAAGACTTGAAAAGGTATAGGTAATAAAATAAATAAAATTGCACAGGAGACTTATGATAGATAAAAGCAATGTAGTAACCAATGTAGTAAATGGGCATGTAATGTATTTGTTAAAAAATGGTGCAGGTATCCATAGTACATTAAGAAATATGCCTACCGGAAATATGGATATTAGAGAGCCTGAATTTGCTTTCTTACAAAGAAAAGAAACTGATACAGATGCAACATTTGTTGATATTGGTGCTAATGTTGGTATTAATACATTTATTACAGCAGGAATGATCAAGAAACATAATGGACGTGGTAAAGTTTATGCTATAGAACCCGATCCAAGAAATATAGAATTATTAAATATGTCAGTAAAAGCTAATAAATTTGATGATATAGTTAGTTCTTATCAAACTGCTATGGGTAATATTGTAGGAGATTTAACATTTTATACAGCAGATGCTACAAATCTTAATTCAACAGTACCCACTAAACATACATCTGGTAGTATAACAGTACCATGTACTACGCTAACTGAATTTATGAAAGATAAACCATTTGAAAAACTTTTTATTAAGTCAGATACAGAAGGAGCTGAAGTAGAAATATTAGATGGTGCCATGGATTTGTTTGATAATAATTTTCCTTGTAAGATACTGATAGAAGTACATCCAGTATTCTATAACAAAGAAAGAGATTTTAAAAAACAATTACATAATTTACTTGACAGAGGATTTAAAATAAAGTATGTTGCAAGTGCGGCTGTTGCTGTACCTGATAAATTTAAAGAGCATGGATATAAGCCAATAAAGGTTTTTCCATCAGGTAAATTTAGTAGAGGTGTTTATGATAACATTAAGCAAGATCATGCTATAGAATTTGCGTCAGGTATATTTAATCAACCTGTTAATGGTACAGAAGTATCACCAAAAATTGTAAGATCAATATTAATAGAAAGGTTATAAAAAATGAAAAAAATTTGTATATATTTGGGAATGATTATATTTTTAGGTTTTTTTATTTACGGGGGTTATTGGATCGCAAAAACAGTAAGTTATAAATTATTTTATAAGAATATGGTTCAAAATTCTATAATAGAAATGGTTAAATCTGAATCATTAAAGGAGGTACTATGAATAAAATAATATCAGAAGAAAGTATTGCTAAAGCATTCAAAACATTAAAATTAGCAATGGAACAAGATGAACCATCAGTCCAAGGTTCTTATGCTCATTCATGGCATTGTAATATAGCTATGATGTGTTTTGATGCAATAGGTATGGATAAAGCAACATCTTCATTGTCATTTGAAGATGCACATAGAATAGGAAATGAAGCAGCAACAAAGTTTATGAAACTTTGCTTTGATGTTGAAACAAATGCGTAGATAAAGAAAGATGTTTTAAGGAGAAATAAATGGAAACATTTTGTCAGTTTTGGATTATAATATTTGGATGTATTTCAATATGGTTTTTATCACGCAAAGAAAAATGGAGCAGATGGGGTTTTGTTTTTGGGTTAATATCTGAGCCTGCATGGGTTTATACAGCGTTTAAACATGACCAATGGGGCATTATGTTTCTTATTCTTTGGTACACTTACTGTTGGGCAAAAGGAATATGGAATTATTGGCTGGTTGATAAAGATAAGTAATTAAACATGCCATAAAGACATTTAAAGGGCTCATAATAACACTCAAATGATAACTATCTTAACATGATATTCATTATTGTAAGGATGGTGATTTTATAGCTATTTCAATATAAAATAGAGGAAAATTAAATAATGTGTGAATTTAATAAAGAAGATGTGTTGATTGTAGCAAAAGCTGTAACAGAAAATCCTTTAAGATATGTGGATAAAGATCTTGATTCATATTGGTATTGTGAATTTTGTAATAGTAAATTGGAAGAATATTTTGGTAATCCTGATGATTTTATACATGACATTAATTGTCCTGTTCTTATTGCTCAGGATATTTTAACAAGAACATAAAAGGAGTTATTATGAAAAAAATTTGTTTGGCAATAATTTGTGTTATTTTTTTATGTGCAATTTCAGCCAGTGCTTTTAATCTTAAAGATAGTTTAAAAAAATTGAATAAAATGACAGGTTCAAGATCATTAGAATCGGATATTGTATTTAAAAAAACTTGTGATGATATCATTACATTTTCAAATACATCATGGGATATGTCATATAATGATATTAAAAAAATATTATTGAAAAAAAATTATGATATAAGAATAGAAAGTCAGGATTTATATAAAATGAATGGCCATGTTCGTTATTATGATAAGTATTATATAGAATCTACTAATGGATTTTATTTTCCAGGCACAACTAGTATAGATGATAGATTTGTTGGTTTTGATTCAGGACATTTAAAATTATATCCATATAGTGGAAATCCAATATTAAGACAAGATTATATGATTTTTAACACTAACACTACTCTTTTTAGTGGTGGTAGTTTTCATTTTTCACAAAAAACAAAAAAATTATTGTTTATACATATTTTTGGTTGTAATAAAAATCTTAATCTTGTTAAAAATAAATTTAATAAAAAATATGGTGAAGGCGTTCTAATATTAGAACCTGTATATAATATGTTTGGAAAAAACATTAGTCAGACTTATCATATTTATAAATGGGGTAATAATAAAACTTCTGTAATATTAATAAATAACGATGAAAGATTTACATTAATATATCTTAATTATGATAATCTTAAAGATTTAACAGCTAAGTATGTTATTTTTTTAGAAAAAATACATCAAAAAGTTAAAGATGATGTTAAAAATAATATGGAATCATTTTAAAATGATTAATACTATTTATGGGGATCTAATTGAAAAGGCAAAAAATGGTGAATTTGATGTAATAATTCACGGTTGTAATTGTTTTTGTACTATGGGTGGTGGGATAGCAAAAACAATTAAAAATGAATTTATAGAAGCATTTAATGCTGATAGAAAAACAATAAAAGGATCTAAAGATAAATTAGGTACTTGCTCATTTGCAAATATAGAAAGAAATGGATTTAATTTTATTGTAGTTAATGCATATACTCAATTTAATTATGGGTATGGTAAAATGGCTGATTATGATGCAATAGAACAGTGTATGAAATGGATTAAAGATAATTTTAAAGGGAAACGATTTGGTCTACCACTTATAGGTGCTGGTTTAGCTGGTGGTGATTGGAACAAAATTTTACAAATTATTAATGATGTGTTAGGTGATGAAGATATTACTATAATAAAATATAAAAGGATATAATATGTCAGATTTAATAATAAAATCAACTGATATTGCTGAACGTATTAGATTAAATGTACAGCAAAGTCTTATAAATATTGTGCCAACAGAACAATGGGATAAAGTAATTAAAGAAACCATTGATAATTATATAACAACAGATTTACCGAATATTATTAAAATTGAAGTTCAAAAGAAATTTAAATCTATTATAAAAGAGTATTTAAATTCACCAGAATTTAATGTTGTATATGGAAATAATGGAAAAATTATGGCAAGTAAGGCTGTGAAAGAAATGATGAAAGAAATGTCTGGTGATATATTAGCTTCATTATTTGGTGGTGCAATACAACAAGCAGTTGATTCAGTTAAATATAATTTACAAAATTATGGTCAATAAAAGGAGGATAAAATGAAAAATTGTATAGAAGATTATAATTTAAGGGATGAACTGCAAATTTTATCAGATAATAGTAAGTACGATAATTCACAAATTTTAGCATAAATTGAGTTTTTTGAAAGCTCGATGATATTATCAATGAAAGAAATAGTTAATAATATTAAAGATTGTGAAAAAAATATTAAAAATATAATAACAAAAATAGAAGATTTATATAACAGAATTGAATTATAGTTCTGTTATAATACATATAAAAGGAGATAGATGATTAAACTTAATATTGGTGCCGGAAAGGGGCACCCCGTAGTACCAGGATGGACTATAGTAGATATTGGTGGACCTAATACAGATGTAAAAGTTAATATATCATGTACTGCTTTACCATTTGAAGATGATACAGTAAGTATCATCTTCACGTCACATATGCTAGAACATATATATCCAAAGGATATAAATTTTGTATTGTCAGAATTTTATAGAGTACTTAAACCAAAGGGTCTATTAAGGATTATAGTACCTGATATAAAGCAAGCATCAGAAGCTTATGTAAAAAATGATATTGAATTTTTTCATAAGGCTGATATGTCATATAGAAATCCTAAAGAACCTATAGGTGGATTATTTTGTAATTGGGTATATTCTATTAAAAAACAACCAAGTATTACTAATGGACATGTTAATTGTTTTGATATGGAATATATGTCATTCTTATTAAAAAATGTTGGATTTAAAAATATTGTACAGAGTGGATGGAAAAATAGTAGTCTAGAAGAATTAAGAACTACCGCGTTTGACAGGCATCGTATAGGAAGTCTTTTTATGGAAGCTATAAAATGAAAGAATATAGAAATGAAAAGGGTTTATTACATCGTATAGATGGACCGGCTGTAATATATAATAATGGTGATATGTTATGGTATAAAGAAGGTGCACGACATCGTACAGATGGACCAGCTATAGAATATATCTATGGTAAAAAAGAATGGTGGGTTATGGGTAAGTTACATCGTACAAATGGCCCAGCAGTAAAAGGATCTGATGGTTCTATGTTATGGTTTATTAATGGTGAAAAAATTACAGAACAAGAACATATAAATATAAGATTAAGGCGACAGTTAATACCTAAAGAAATGTGGGAGATATAATGGAATTTAATAAACTATATGCTTTTATACAACAAATTAAGACATTATATAAAGGTAATGATTATGAAAGATTTATTGACAAGTTGATTGCTATATGTTATATTGAAAAAGATAAAATGAAAAGAAACATATTAACTAAGGAGTAAAAATGTTTGAAGATATTTTAGGTAATGTTAAAAAAATTGAAGATAAACCTGTATTAACAAAAACTAATAAGGAATATAAACAAGAACATAATGAAGTATGGAATACTGGTAAAGTATGGTCAACTGATGGTGAAGCATGGTCAACTAAAAGAATAGATCCTGATGATATAGTAGATGATTCATTATCATAAAACTTAATATTACTGGGGTGGCGGAATTGACAAAACAGAATAGGAAAATGATTTGCTGGTTTGTCATTGGCAAGTAGGCGGCGGAAGTGGCGGAATTGACAAAACAGAATAGGAAAATGATTTGCTGGTTTGTCATTGGCAAGTAGGCGGCGGAAGTGGCGACATAGATACGGTTAATCCGAGACTTGTTATTTGCTATCCAAAACCCCATCAATCATATTTAAAGGATAAAATATGGAAAAAATTATAGATGATCACGCAACAGAATATAAGTTATCAGTAAATAAAGCAAAAAGTATTTGTCGCTTAGGACAAGGAGATAAATGTTGTGCTTTCTTAACAATGTCATCAACTGGATTTGAATGCATTAGAATGTCATATCCAACAAATGGCTCTATTTGGTCAAGACTTGAAGAAGGTACTATGAACGCTAAGGGAAAGGGTGGTTGGAAAGGATGTGCTTGGGAAGGTAAAATATAATGTCTGAATATAGAATATGTGAAAACAAATATGGATATTTCAAGATTCAAATGAAAGTTGTGTATAGAATATTTAGTATTGTATTATATAGTAAATGGATAGATTGTTGTTATAAACAATGTTGTTATAAACAATGTTGTTATAAACAATATTGTTATAATACTAAAAAAGATGCTCAGTATCAACTAGATAATATGATAAAAACAGATAAAAAAAGAAATAATGATTGGACATGTGATGAAAATAAAAGACGTAGTTAAACCTAAATGTTGTGGTAAAACAATGGATTTAATTGGTATAGATGATAGAAGAAGACTTAAATTTTATTGTACCATTTGTTTTAAGATTATTTTAGTGGATAAATAAAATCTTGTACTACATGTTTATGAGTAATAACATATTCTTCATTTGTTCCACAAGATATATCATTTTTAGTACTTATTGCTGTAAAATATCCATCCTTACATAACTTACCATAAAAACCATACTTAAACATTTTTAGCCACATCGCCCAATCTGATAAGCGATGATATTTTTCCTCTATAACAAACCCACCAACTTTTTTAATACACTCTGTATTATATAAGCTATTAGATGATATATAATTTCCTCTAACCAATCTGTTAATATCATATTCTATTGGTGGGAACTTCATATTAATATGACCTTTATATTCAAATGGTGTATATACAAATGCTATAATTTTATCTGATTTAACAGCTTCTTTTATCATAGTATCATATAACTTATCTATACAATTTTTACCAAGAATGATATCCCTATCAAGTACAAAAATATATGGTGGTAAAATATGATCCTTTTCATAACTATCTAAAGCACCTTGTACATTTGCAGCATGCTTCATAGTACTTTCATAAGATATCCATATATAATTTGCATTATTATGTTTAAGAGATTTTTTTGTCTCTTTAGATATTTTATGACCTGTATATAAAGGTGTTACAATTAATATATCAGCATTTTTATTATTTTTTATTATTTTAAGCATAATATGTGGTTGGGCCTTTTATGCTATCCCTTTAAGATATCATCCAGGGACATAAGGTTTTCTAATCCCACAGCCTTTAAAATTATTTGACTATTAAAGATTTTCTAATGCTACTATTATAATAAATACAAAAAGAAAATCACAAATAAAACTAATCATAAATACATCCTTATATCAAAGTTGCTACATTCTTTGTTTTTATAGTATCTTCTGGTAACGGCACGTCTTGTGGTTCTGTTATTATCTGTACAAATACAGCAGAAAATCTTTTTTCCTTTTCATTAACATAAGATACTTTATATTGTATACTATCCCATATCATACTAGACCCGACATTTGGTGCTTTATCAACATAAGATGCAGTAAATCGTAACTTACCATAATTTATATATAATACTTTATATTTACCTTCAATAATATCATATATTGGAGGCATAACAGTTTGATTGTATTGTTTTTTAGTAACTTTTTTCATATTAGTCCTTTTCAGAGAATTTTTTAATAAACATACCTATATCATCTTCATCTTTTCTAATGATATCAGTATAGTCTTTATATCCTATGTTATTAATTGTGGACATTTCATCAGATATTTTTAATGTCTCTAATGCTATAACAGAATCTATTAATTCAGTCAATTCCTCATATTCTTCTTGAAAATCCTTTCTGTCAATAGAAGTCTTTGTTATTGTAACAGATGGTTTAATACTACTATAATTTCCTGTGTTTATAGTATATGTTCTTGATAACGAAATATCCATTTTTTTATCATTTACATTATTTTTCATTATTATCCCTCTTATTTTTGATAATTGATTTACTACTAAAAACTATTCTAGATTCTATAGGATCTATTCCATATATGATACATATCCCATCTCCTTATTTTATAAAAAATTTAATCATATCAACAGCATACTCTATCATCATTTCAGGATAATATTTTTTAATACGATCATGACAATCTATCAATAATCCTATATCCAATTCATCATACAATGAAGTATAAAGTTCAGCTTCATTTATATTATTTACAGTAATCATACCATTATAATACCTATGTTCTGCTGGTATTAAAGGTAAACAATCTAATGCTAATGCTTCTACAAACCCTTGATTTAAATACCCTATATTATACTCTTGTTTAGACCCTATAATAATAGTAGATTTAGCATCTATATAAGATATTTTATTTTCTATAACATCAAATGTTTTATATTTCTGTCCACATTCTCTATCAATTATAGCATCATATGATATTATTTTTTCAGGATATTTCTTCTTAAACTCTATATAATAATTTTCAAACCATTTAGTCTTATCTGTTAGATTTCCTTTATATATAAGATCATATTTTCTTTTTTCTTTGGTTATAAAATCATCATTAATATTTTTTATTTTAACAGGAAATGGCATATATGTAAACCCGGATCTATAATTTAAAGCTGGTTCAAATAATACAACATTCCTTTTTGTAAACCATTTAAATTCATTAACAGTAATACCAAGATATCTATCAAAAATTATAACTTTTTTATTCTTTTTAATATACTTTTCAACAAGTTTAGTCTGGTCTATTAATTGTTTCTCTTTTCCAGGCCATTCACTAGGAATCCAATCTATTATTAACGCATCTAATTGTGTATCAGATGCGTTAATAGCTATATTTTGTCTCTCTTTTGTGCTAATAACAGTAAAGTCTTTAGATAACCAAGATTTAAGTAAATTGTCTATATTAAATGTATCAATTATCATTTTTTACCAATATTACCAATATTAACTTTCTTGATTGTCTTTGATTTTTGCTTTGGTGTTGGTGCTTCTGGTACTTTTTCATCAGGTTTGCCTTTTACTTGTTTAACACCAACAGATCCAGCAGAACCAACTATAACAGACCTTAGACTATTAGATATAGCATCTAATCTACATGTAAAACCACATGTATTAATTCTTAAATTACCGCCTACTGTAGCGTGAATATAATCCACAGCTTCATCAGCACTATATGCAGCAATAAAAGCTGTCCATGACTGCTCCATACCAACTCTATCATACTCTACTCTAAATATACTTATTTTTTTCTTTTCCATTTTACTCTCCCTTATTCTAGTTTTTCATATTTTGGAACAAATTCATATTTTTTAGGATTATATACAGTAATGATTTCATAATATGATACTATATCACCTTTATGCTTTGATGTTTTTTGGGATATCATATGTTCACCTTCTAAATATATTTGACCAATTTGTTTTCTATCTGGAAGGCTCTCAGGTAGATTCAAAAAAGTACTTTCTAACATAATACTCCTTAGTATAATATGTTTTATTTTTTAGTAATTTTTATTTTTTTACCATTTTTCTTAACAGTCGATTTATTTTCTTCAACTATTTCTGGTTTAAATACTAATTCTTCAGCTTCTTTAAAATTTTCATTAATATTAGAATATCCAGTAGCTTCTAACCATTGTTCAAGACTTTCTATACATTCTGGAAAGTCTTTTAATGCTTCTGATGCTTTTATAGCACCCTGTCCTAATCGTTGCTCTTTATATGAATACCATGCACCAGATTTTTCAATTATATTAGCCTTTACCATCAAGTCTAATAAACCGGCATAAGGATTAATACCATTTTTATAATCTATAGCAACAGTAGCTTGTTGGAAAGGTGGATATGTTCTATTTTTAACAGTAGTTGCTGTAATCTCATTACCAACAATATTGCTATCTTTAGTAGTACCATCTTTGATAAGTTTTTTCTTTAGGCTTATCAAAATACTTGGAAATAATTTCATAGCTTTACCACCACCAATTTGATCTGGTGTAAACATATCTGGTGAGCTATACATATGACCTGTTACAATAGCTATTGATTTTTGCTCAATAGTTATATTAAGAAGTAGTTTTAAGAGGGATCTGATACGTTTTTGAAGTTGGCCTTGGTCAGACTTAGGATCATCTTTAAGAGCGTCTGTATACATCTTATACGAGTCCAGGCCACCTATGCTATCTATACCAATGATAAGTTTTTCCTCACCCGATTCTTTAATGCTAGCCAAAATACTTTTCACTTTATCTACCCAGGGCGTATAAATATATCCTGTTTTATCTAAATCAAGACCCCATCGTTTACAAAATTCATCATTAACACCACGTTCAGTATCAATTATTATAGGCTTAAATCCCTGCTTTATTGCTTCAGACATACATAAAATCATAAAACTACTTTTCATAGTATGTTCTGGACCAACTATACCAACAAGATTTTTATCTGAAATGCCTTTATGTAAACTACCTGATAATATTCTATTAAGATCTAATGATGGTGTTTTTATCCATCCTTCTGTTTTTGATACATCACTATCAGTTAAAGTTGACATATGAACACCTTTAACATTTTTGTTTATTGATTTTAAGATATCTTCTAATGACATGTTATCTCCTATTATTTCTTTTTATATGGTGGATTAAGATCTTTTTGTATTTGTTCAATTATATTAACTTGATTGTATTCCCTTGGATCAATATTAGAATCCAATTGAGTACAAGCTAGGGCCCAAGTCCAACCTGCAGCTTCTAACCTAGCATCATTTACTAATTTTTCTAACTCATTAAAAGCTTTAGTTGTTTGATATAACCCACAACTATCTGGATTATCTAACATTTCACTCATAATACGATAAATATGGTTTCTATCTTGTGTTATTATATCAGGTATATCATATCCTTCAACATCATTATTAAAAATATCTTCTTTATTAATTTTATCTATTAAATCTATTTTATCTAATATATCGGATATATACCCTGTTTTAGGTTTTAATTTATCTTCAGGTACTTCATTAGTATTTGATTTACTTATACCCAATCTAGCTCTATCATCTTCATCTTGTATTAATGGTGCTATAACATCAATTAATGATTCAATTTGAGTGTTCATAAAATCACTTGAACCAGGTGTTTTTTTATCCATTCTTTTTTGAACAAGATATTTCAATTTTTTTCTTTTCAATTTATTTTCTCCCATATCTATTTTTTATTTTTTCTGGCCAACCTATTGATTTTATAATTAATCCATCATTATATTTTATTTCAAAACTAAATACATTTAATGTTAATAAAGTAAATATAAAACAAAATATAAATCTAATTATTCTCAGTTCTTCCTTTTTGATATGATTTCCATGCCCACCACTTCACTACAATCAGCCAATCAGCTTCTTCTTCATTTAGAGGTTGATAATGATATCCCATATCATCCCACCATACATGAAAATCCTTATTTAATTCTATATCCTTTTTACTCCACATCATCTACCTCCATAAAATTATCAACATGGTATCCTGAATGAATTTTACCAGTAATCCATTACAATACAATGACCTAACATGTTTGGTATTTCTCCGAAGAAAATATATATCCTATCCTTTTCAAAGGGATATTTATTTTGCCACAATGGATCAAGACCATCAATATTAAATTTTACAAGACTGTATTGACGAATGAATACTTTATTCATTTTTTAAATCTCTTTCTTTTAGATACATAACAATATGATATGCAAAATGATCTATTAATGCTTGAAAATAAGTATTTTCAAGCATATTATGTCCAAAATAATATTTTTGTAAAAAAACTGGTAACAGCTTTAATTTATCCATATCTTTAATAGAATCAATTAAAGCTTCTTTTATATTATTAAATTCTTTTATATTATTAAATTCTTCATTATTCATAATACCACTTATTATTGTAATTGTATATTACTAAACCCATCTTTTTTTGTAACCAAATAAATATTATCAACATCTATATTTTCTATCTCTTGTCTATGTGTTATTAAGAACACTTTACTATTATCTTCTTGCTGCCTTGTTTTAACAATGTTTAAAATACTCACAAGTCCTTTTGTATCAACAGATGAATCTAATAATTCATCAAGTAACAATATATCTGGATATACACCAAATTGAAGTCTTGATATATCTAAAAATGCAAATTGTAAAGATAAGTCAATACTTCGACTCTCACCACCACTTAAATTACCATAAGAACAATTGGTTATACCAGGCCCTAATATCTCATCTTCAAGCCAATTGCTTATCTTAACATAAAAATTCATGCCACTCTCTGCTAAGTAATGATTTATCTGTTTATTAATATACGGTATCTTAGACTTTATAGCATGCTGTTTAACATTTTCGTCTTTACATAAAATTTTAATGTAGTCAAAATAATCAATAATCTCATTAAGCTTATCAATCTTCTTTGTATAAATTACAGAACCTTTCTTTAACTCTTTGATTTTATTAATATTATCATTAATAAGTAAAGTTAATTCATCTCGTATAACCTGTTCTTGTTTAACTCTCTCATATAGTATATCAATTTTATTTTTAATCTCTTGTTGTTTGTCTATCTTAAGCTGGCACAATATAATATTTTCATCTATATCATCTATAACTACCTTCTTCTTTTTAATAACAACATCATGCTCTATTTTTTGCTTAATAATATTTTTGGTTATATCAAATAATGCAATATATTTATCTTTAAAATCATTATACTTAGTAATATCACCAGTTTTAGATTCAAGATTAGTTACATCAACTAACATTTTTGATATTTTAAACATTTTAGTATTAAGGTCTTTTATGCTATCAGTTAATATTAATTTATCCTTCATTAAATTATTAATTTTATTAGTTAAAATTAATTTATCATCTTTTAATTTTAAGATAGATTTAGATAATGATATACATTCATTGTCAAGATTTTTTAATACATCATTACCTGATAGCAATAAAGGACATCCACATAAAGGACATTTATTGTTATCTTTAAGTTTGTTATATCTATCTTTAGTAGATTTTAATGTGGTCATAAGACTTGATATAGTTATAACCATATCTTCATTTTTGGTCCTAAAATCTTTAATACTATTTTCTAAGATATTGATTTCATTCTCTTTTATTTTTATAAGTTCTTCAATATCTTTGGTAGCCCCTAAAATCTTTAATTCATCACGCTTTGTATTCAATTGATTTAAAATATTTTCATCTACTTTGTATTCATCCATATACTTTTTAATATTTTTAAGCTCATTATTTTTAACAGATAATGTAGTGCATAGAGTATTATATTCTTCTTTAATGTCCTGTAGATCCTCTAATATTTCATTCTTTTTTATTTTAAAGTCTACAATATCACTATCTATTGTATCATCTGTATCTAAACTATTTTGTAATACATCAATATCATTCTGTGATGATACAATATTATCCAACTTTAATGTTAATGATAAATTTTGACTTTCAATCTCTTTTATAGTACTTTTATCTTTATCATTATTGACAGTTATCTTATATATGTTATCATTTGTTTTCTTCAGTTTGCTATTACTTTTTTCATTAAGACTTGAAAAAAATCCAAGATTAAAGACGCGCTCAAGGAATTTTCTTTTCTGTGGTTTATCCATCTTAAATATAGGTGTAAATGCATTTAGATTGACATATAATAGAGGCATAGATGAATTAAAATCCATGTTAAGAATTTCATTCTCTAAGGTTTTTTGATATACTCTTACATCAGATGGTGGTGGAATTAAAACCGTGTTTTTATATATCTCTAATTTATCAGGCTTTAAAGCTCTTAATATCCTGTAATTATCAGATCCTTTTTTAAAATTTAACACTACTTCACAATTTTTTTTATTTTTCCAATTTATAATCTGTTTTTTGTTAATACCTCTATTGGTTTTACCAAAAAGGGCAAAGGGTATTGTTTCAAAAAATGAACTTTTACCGCTAGCATTTGATCTTCCTCTTAGTTCATCAGTACCAAGAATAAGATTTACACCTGGTCTAAATTCAATATTTTGTGGTATTTTACCATAAGACAAAAAGTTTTTAAACTCAACATTTTCAAATTCAATTTTCATATTTTTATCCCGTAAATAAATCCAGATATACAACCCCAAAAATATAATATAGCTGGATGCATAGTACGTTTTAATCCTTCATGATAATACCATGCAAAAAGATATGATCCTAAAAAAATACACATTCCTAAAATTTCATAATTCATAATAAATCCTTTATACTACATATATTATATAATGTTAATCAATCATAAATAATTCTTTAGGTATCAATGGTTTAGAATAATTTCCGACTTTACAATATCTTGGTGTAAGACCATATTTTTCTATATATTTTTTCATTTGATTTTCTATCCTATTTTTTCTTTCATCTCTCATATTATATATCATTCGATTTGTAGCATCATAAATTGTTTCTTCACCTGTACCTGATATAGAAGCACCTGTTCTTCCTTCACATATGTAATATTGTTTATTATTATTAACATAAGAAAAAAGATCTAATTCATAATTATTTTTTACAAAATGGCCATCAACTTTTTCATATTCTTTACCATAATCTTTTTGTTTATGAGCATAATAATTATTTGATACTTTTTTATATTTATCCATGTATAAGCCTTGTTACTGTTATATTACGTTTGATACCCAATTTATTTGCTATTTTTTTAGATGCTACACAAATATCAATCTGTAGTCCCTTAACAGATTTATCCATTTTATCTTCCATAATAAATACACCATAACCCGGAATATAGACATTAGCATCACCCCAACCCATGTTAGTTAATTCAGGTGATATTGCTACTGTTTTACCGGGTACAGGCTTTCTCATAAAAGCAGTATTATCTGGATCACTATCACTGTTTATACCGCCTGAGGCAGGGTGGTAAAATGAAATTGTTACCACCTGAGTTCTATTTAATTCTCTTTCTAAAGCCCTAATTTGATTAAGTCTATAATTAATTATAAAATTTTTAGAAGCTATTGTAATCTGTTGCTGTTTTACTAAATCCAATCTATCAGCTCTATCACATAATCTCACTACACCATATACAGATGTTAAAAAAATAAACAAGATGCCTATTGATACTATAATTACAAGCGATCTAAATAATTTCATTATAACCTCTCTATTTTGTACTGGCTCCAAGAATACCATATCCAATAATATCATTATATGGATTCTCATTAAATGCATCCTTTTGATTAGCTATTCTAAATAATTTATCAATTATTCTTACAACTGTCAACATATCATTATATTGTTCTGGTTTTATACCATTAGGATACATTTCTTTAAGTACTGTACCAGAACGACCAAAAGAATCACCATAAGCTATCTGTTTTTCTATAACAAGAGAGGCTATATTATCTGCTATTTTATGATAATCATTCTCTATCATCAGCTTCTTGGCCATACAAATCTTGACATAAATTAGCAAGCCTTTGTCTCCACATAGGCTCATTTTTGTTAAGCTCAATTTCTTCATGAAAATCTTCTATATCATGTGGAATTAATTTATATGGCGTATTACTGTCAATATCAACTAATGTATGCCTCAATTCATGACGTAAAATTTTTATTTTTTCTTCTCTTGTTATATTATCAAAAATCTTTTTATCAATAAAAATAATATAATCATGACCTTCATTTTCTGCCGACTCATCTATAGTCAAATATCTTAATAAGTCATTTGTCTTTTGTATCCTTGCTAATGTAATCTTACCATTTGATTGCCTTTTTTTCAAATCATAAAGAATCTTAATATTAGCATTTCTAAGTTCTGGGAAATGTTCTGCTCTAACTTCTCTAAAAATATCATTAATCTCTGTTGGGACATCTTCGAATCTTAACATATTGTTTCTCCTTAAAATAATTTACATACCATTCAATAAAATTTTGTACACCTTCTGATATACTTATCTTGGGATTATATCCAATTTCTTTACTTGCCTTATCTATAGTAGCTAAAGATGTTAATAATTCACCTTTAGGTAAAGATACCATTTTTTTCTTTGCTTGTAAATTAGTAATATCTTCAATGATTTCAATAACATCTAAAATCTTTACTGTCTCACCTCTGCCTAAGTTATATATTGCATATTTTTGAGGCTTATCCATAACTCTTATTATACCATCAACAATATCACCAACATATGTATAATCTCTAAACATTTCACCATTATTGTTTATTATTAACTCTTTATCTTCAAATATAGCCTTTGTCCAGATATATATTGACATATCTGGTCTGCCCCATGGCCCATAGCATGTAAAAAATCTAAGACCTGTACAATTCATACCAAATGACTCACTATAAGAATATGCTAACACTTCATTGTATTTCTTTGATGCAGCATAAATATTAAGAGGATGTTCTGTATCATCTTCTTCTTTAGTAGGCGACTTACTTTTACCATAAATACTACTAGATGAAGCATATATAAAATTAGACACTTCATATTTTTTTGATGCTTCTATAATGTTAAGGAATCCTTCACAGTTTACATGCTCAAATATATAAGGGTTTTCCATAGAATATGGTATGCCAGCATATGCTGCTAAATTACATACTATATCAGGTCTTTCTATATTAAATATATTATCAACATGCTTTTTATCAGATATGTCATTATAATAGCATGAAAAATTATTATATTTTTGTAATTGTTCATTTCTATCTATTTTAAGATCTACATCATAATAATCATTCTGATTGTCTATTCCAACAACAAATTTACCCTCATCTAATAATCTCTTACATAGATGATATCCTATAAAACCCGAGCTTCCAGTTACTAAATATTTTTTCATTATATATCCTCTTTATTCTATTTTAAACAATTCATCAGGTACTAATCTCTTCTTTTTTGGTATATCAAATCTTTTGCCAAATCTCAAATCAAAATAATATTTAAATACATAAGAACTATTATGATCATTTGTATTATAACGAGTATTATATCCATTATATCCATCTATTATATTATTTTCCATATATATTAATATTTCATCTCTTTTTATTTGAAAATCATGTATAAATTTTTCATTTTTAAGAAAATACATTGTATTATATAACTTATTAGATAATTTATCAATATTATATGATGCTTTATGAATATGGTACAGCATACGTTCTAATAATATAATTTTATCTTCTTGTCTCCACGATCTTTTACATCTATCGCATATATAAAATGGATTATATATTATATCATCTTGTATAACATTTGTTGTAGCGTAATCACAAAATAAGCAACATACATCATATTTTTTTATATTAGCAGTATCATTTGATTGATACGGATATTCAGATATATTGGCATCACCTCTACCATATCTATTTAAAAAATAAAAGGGATTAACAGCATTAGTAGTATTATTAGTAGTATTATTACTCATATATCCTCTAATTTAAATAATTTTTCAGGTATTATTCTATCTTTTTTTTCTTTCTTTTCTTTCTTATTAATCATATCAATAATATTAAAATCATCTAGTGTTTCTTTTGATGATAATATTTTTAATATCCTTTCCATAAATGTAGACATACCATCTTTAATTATAACATTCATACATATTTCTAAAACGCTTAAAACAGAATAATTATAGGTATATGAACTTGGATTAATATAACTTGTACCAGTAATAGTACTATCAGTATAAGTAATACATGACGGATTTTCTGTTATGACATAGTCAGCAATATTAACATCATCATTTAATTCACGATTTGGTGAATTAACAAATGTACCGTCAGGATTATCTAAATAATAATCTTCATCTGTTAAATTTTCATTATTTTCCATACATCATTTCATCCATTAAATGATCAATTATTTTTTTAAGAGTGTTTACTTTAATATGATCAGGAACATCCACATTTTTTATTGTATCAAATAAAATCTCTTTATTGTCTTTTACTGTCATATCAGATTCATCATCTTTTATATCAACCTTTTCAGTAACATTACTAAAATCAGCATTAAATTGTAATGGACCAAAAGACTGTATTTTTTCTATCATATTATTGTTATCTGTTTTACCATAGTCTTTAGTAAATACAAAATTAACAATATTGTCTTTAATATCAGATTCAATGATATCATCACTATATATTTTAACAAACTTTGGGTATTTAGTAAACTCTATAAATTCTGTTTCACCATTGTCATATATATAGTACCCTCTGATGCCATTAATATCATTAAATGTTTGTTGGAATGGTGCTCCAATATACGTTATATTTTTTTTGACTGATGGTATATGAAAATGCCCACTATATACCATATGAAAGTCTTCAAAATCTTTAGCACTTAATCTATCATGCTCTTTAAAAATATAATTACTTGACATCGGGAATCCATTAAGCTCAAGATGTGCCATGACTATATCAAATTTCTTATATTTTTTTATATCATCTGATTTGTAACATGACCATGGCAACATAATTATGTTGCCATTAGCATAAGCATCATCTATTATGTTAATGTTATCCCATTTGTTATAGATAGAAACACTACATGGTTTTATCCTGTCTTTATAAAATGTATCATGATTACCTACTATTATATTAACTTGATAGTCTTTAAGGAGGGCCATTATTTCATTGGAATATTGGAGAGTTTTAACATTGATTGATTTTCTGTTGTCAAACCAATCACCAAGAAATGTTATTGTTTTTATATTGTTACGTTCACATGTATCTATTATACTATTAATAAGATCTATAACAACAGTATGCCATATATCAGATGATTGATATAGACCAAGATGTATATCACTAAACAAAATCATTTTATCATTTAACATTTTTATTAACCTATCAATAATTCGTAATTTATCGCTTTTTTATTATAATCTTTTTGATCTTCAAATATAATATCATTGTTCTTATAACATATGTCTTTGATTTCTTTATGTTTTGTTTGTTTTTTTATGTAAGCTTTAAAAGAATTTTTACATATCTGAGTAACATATGCAAAAGCATTATCAGATTTTTCAGAATTGAAATTCTTTAAGTATTTGATGCAGGTCAGTACCGCTTCACTTACCATATCTTCCCGCCATGTGTATCTGGCAAAACTGCCTTTAGAAGAATATCGTTTAGCTATATTGATTAACATTAAAGCAAGGGCATTTGAAGCAATGCCCTTTTTTTTAAAATCAATAACTTCTTTGAGGAGGTCTTTGTTGTTTACATAATATTTTGCATGTTCTTTACTCATAAAGTATTGTTAGATTATACAACATACTATATAATATTGTAAACATTATATTATCTTTTCTACACATTTTTTTATTTTAGCTAATTTATTGTTAGCTTCAAATAACATAATCTTAAATCTCTTAACATATTTTTTATTTATCTTAATATTATCTATAGTAGTACCTTCTTCAAGACAAAATTCAAATCTAAATTTACCTTTATAAATATTTTTAAAATCATCATTAAGACTGTTCAATATACCATATATTTTATTAGAATCTATATCATATTTTTTGCATGTCTCTTGTATTATGTCTTTATAACATGTGTTATCATTAACAAGATTGATTCGTAATATTCTAAATTTATTAGTATTCTCATCTAGTCCTGAGTATGATAAATATTTTAAAAATCTCATATTATACCTCTTATCCTATCACTGTAACATGACATGTTGGAGTATCGGTCTTCCATAATCTTACTGAATTAATTGTTAATGTTTCAACTTCTATGGTATCAGTTTTATTGTCAGCATCATTGTATAACATTACCAAAGGATAGCTATTATTAAGATTATGAGTTAATTCATAATAATTATCACCTCCAGAAACTTGCCAACTAGCAGATGCTATAGCTGATGTCAGGGTATCTGTTTTAGCAGACCATCCTTTTGCTAGTAAATTACTAACAAATTTATTTTTTAAGGTATCTGTATCAGTTTCATCTACTTCACCTGGAACAGTTAATATTTCCATATTATCTATTTCACCATCACTTATTGTACCAGGACTTGACCATGTGATTTTGAATTTTTGACCAGCATCATATCCATTAATTTCATTAGATGCTCCTATCCAAAACTCAAAAAATCCTTCATCATTTGTTGTTGTTTGTGGTGCTGTATTTGATGCTATACCACCACTTTCAACACTAAAAACATAAGCAGCAGTAGATGTAGTAGCTAAATATATTGTTATATTAGCTGCATCAACAGGCTGTCCTTCTTCATTTAATAAATAACTCCAATAATGTGCTCTTGACATTATATGCTCCTTGTTTAATTAGATTTTCTTTCTATTCTATACCATAATTTAAGATCAATAGTTGATTTTTTAAATAGTAAGTTATTAAATGTATAGAATATTATGTCATCAGAAGTATCAAATATACCAATTTCCGTTATATCCATATCTTCTGCTGTATTTATATTAGATTCAACATAATAATAATTATCATCTGAAGTTAATGTCGCTGTATATGTATATGTTCCTACAGGTGATTCTAAGTCATTATTAGTTATAGCATCCCATGCATTACTACCAGATGTGCCGACTTTAGCGTAACTAATATTTTCTGTTATAGAAGACATACTAAATGCACTTTTACTAATAGCTTTTATTACAGCATGACCTGCTTCGGCTGTAAAAAATGTTAATGTTACTATATTATTTGTTGTTATAGTTACAGTAGCTGGATACATTAATTCATTACTAGAATTATAACACTGTACTTGAACAGCATAAGCATCTAAATCATGCTCAACAGTCCATAAAGTACTTGCAGATGATTGAGTATGTGTGTATTCACCAGAAGCAACAATACCATATCCTGTAGTATCTTCTATAAATGTTACAGTCATATTATTAGCATCATCAGATGTTATATTTAATGGAAAGAAATGACTATCTGTTAAATCTTCAATTTGTATTAATGGAAAATTATCTGCTAATGAATGTGTTATAGACCATGCTGAAGCACCACTAGATTGAGTATGTGTATAATCTGGTAAAGTTATTACTGCAAGACCAGATGTAGCATATCCAAATGTAACTTTTATTGAATTCATTGTTAAATATTCAATATTAGATGGTATAATTTGTTCTAAATCTAAGCTAAAAAATTGAACTACAACATTTTTACTATCAAGATTATGTATAACATCCCATGATATACTAGCACCTTCTCGTCTATATAATACTTTATCATCCAATATTGTTATTGGTTTACAACATTTAGTATCAACTGTAGCTCCAGTATCATAAAGAGCTATAAAAGACCCTGTAAAATCTGATATTGGTGATAAAAGTAATGAATAATGAGCATATTTACATACAGGTCTTATTTCTTCCCATGCAGCTACAAGACGATCTGATAAATCTTCATTAAAAATATAGTCATTACCATAAGATTCATTATTTAAATCTATTTCAGTTCTATAATGTGGTGATATTACTTTACTTGCAATATCAGGATATGTTCCAAATGATTCATAATATTCAGCACCAGCTCCGGCACTTAATGTTGCTGATCCATAATCAGGATAAGAAGTATATAAATGATCTTCAAAATTATCATTTATATTTTCTGTTATTGACACATCATGCCATCTTTCATATACATTAAGATAATTAGATGTAAAGGGTATAACAGATCTAAAAACAATATATAATGATGAATATGTTCCTTTTCTTTTAAGTAAATCTGGTAATGCAGCAGCATATGATCTTCTATCTAAAATATCCAAATCACTTAAATAATTCATATCATAAATATCATAAATATATTCAAGATATTTTTCAGGAACTTCATCTGGATCAACCATAGACCATGTATTTTTTGACAAATTATAACATTTACTATATATCTTATCAAAAAATAAGCTAAATAATTGTTTAAGATTAGTTGTTCTATTACCTATAGGAAGAGCTTTTAAAGCATTATTATTAAAATTATTACATACTATATTAAATTTACCACTTCCATCGCTTAAAGGATATAATTTACCAAAATATAAAAATATCTTATTAATATTAACATAATCTTCATATTCAGATGTATTATTAATAAATTCACGAATTTGATGCTCTTTTTTTATAAAATAAACATCATATCCAGCATATAATGCTAATTCATCTACAGTTAATATTGATGGTCTATAATTAGTAGTTTCAAGATGAAATTGATAAATGTTATCTGTTGGTGTACCACTTATAGGTATTCCTCTAATTTTATAATAACCATATTTATTAGTAGCTGCAGGTATATTATCATCTTGTTTATCTTTAATCCATAAATCAAGACCAAAACCATACTTTGCTGTTATTCCAGTTTTAGGACCTGTAAGATGGCCTGTTGTTGGGTAATCATATTCATATGGTTTAATAACATCTATAAAATCTTCCATTATAAAATATGGTATATCAATAAATTTACTCATTATGTTTCCTCTGTAAATACACAATCATCTATAGATATTGCAGGATATTGATTACTACCTAGTGTTATTTTTCTTAACTTATTTTCACCTGTATATGTTGATGATGCTACAGTAAATTGAGGATCATTACCTATAGTGTTAGGTTCATATACTGTAGCATTAAGAACATCAATATTTCTTATTATAAGAGTTTGTATTCCCTTTGTTTGATCAAAATCATCTGTTGTTGATTCAATAGTAGTATCTGTTATGAATTCTATTATATCTATAAATGATATAGTTTCATTAAAGCTTCTATTTGTAGTACTAAAAAAGTATGTTAATTTATTTTTAACATCATTAGATACATTAGCAAATGTATACGTTCTTTTAATTTTAATACCCATATCAATTTTAAAATAAATCAATTCAGGTAATTCATAAGCTTCATAAGCACTTAGCATTTTTCTTGGTTCAAGATATACTGAAAGAAGATCTTGATATGTTTCAGACCATTCATAAGGTTCTTCTATACCAGCACTTGCTGCTGATGTTTCTATAGTACTTGTTCCCCATTCATTAGGTATAACAGATACATAAACTTTATTATAATCAGTTACACTCCCAGATGGAGCTACTTCTTGCTCACCCCATACGTTAGCAACATCTACATCAGATCTTGATTCTAAATGAGATATATAATCTTTTGCTGTAACATTTCTATATTGTGAATGCATAACACCTGTTGAAGCATTTACAATCTCTGTTATTGTTTCTGGATCAGCCGAACTTACTGTAGCATCTGTATTAGTTACTGTTAAATAATCATTAGAAGACCATGCTGAAGTAGTTTGATTATATAAAAAATTGGTTTCCGGTAAAGTAATATTATCCGCACCTACAGTACCGGCAGCGCCTAAAGATTTTAATACTGTTACTGTAATATCTTCAGTAGAAGCAGGATAATTTCTTAATGATGAAAATTCTATTAAATATTTTTCATATTTATCATATTTGAACATAAAAACATCATCTTCTGTATAAAGACCTGATAAATTATCATAAAAATCAGATATTCGGTCCCATATATCATCACCTATCTGAACCTGTATTGAAGGTGATTGATCATCTAAATCATTATCATAATCAAAATTTTCATTAGGTAAAAACAATTTATAATTAATAATATCATCACCAGTATATGTATATTCAGTAACATCACCTTGTCTAGCATATAATGAAATGGTATATGGAAATGATGCTGATAAAGGAATTGTTTCTGTATATTCTGCGGTAGTAGAAAATTTTATAACATTACCTGCTGTATCAGTAGCATCTGGACATGTTATTGTTTTCCAAGGTGATACTAAGATAGTATCACCTATAGACACACCAGCAGAAGCGCCTATAGATACTGTAACAGTAGTTGATGCTGATCTATAACCACTAGGATTATATCCTCTTAAATGTGATAACATATGTACTGTTTCGTATGTATCAGCAGTATCAATATAAATATTTTTTGCTAATTTATTTAAAAGAAATGTATTAATATCAGCAAGATATGCCATAAGTTCTATAAGAATTGCTATATTAGAACCTTCATAATTATAATCAGCAAATACAGGGTCAACTTGAAGTTGCTCTTTTATTTTTTGTATATATGTGTTGTAATCTATATCTAAATAACCTGGGACTAATGTAGTCATTTGTACTCCTTATTTCTTTTTTTCTTCTTCTGGATGATTTTCATAATATTGTTTTCTTATATAATGCCAATCATCTTTCATAGCATCCTTATCATTCGGATGATTATAATAATATAATTCTCTTATGCGAGTATTATCATCTTTCTTAGCATTTTTATCTTCAGGGTTATTATGATAATATTGTTTTCTTACAATATTACCAGGATCTTTCATAGCATCTTTATCATTCGGATGATTTTCATAATATTCCATTCTTATACTTTGATATTCATCTGTTTTAGCATCTTTATCATTCGGATGATTGTCATAATAAAATCTTCTTATATGAAGACTTTTATCTTTTTTAGCATCCTTATCATCTTGATTTTTTAAATAATATGCCTTTCTTATATTTACATTGTCATTTATTTTAGCATTAGGATCATTAGGATTATGTTTATAATATGTTATTCTTATTTCACTATCAACGTCTTTTATTGCATCTTTATCATTCGGATGATGGTCATAATATATCCTTCTTACATCATTATCACTATCTTTTTTAGCATCTTTATCTTCAGGATGTTTTTTATAATATTCCATTCTTATACTTTGATATTCATCTGTTTTAGCATCTTTATCTTCAGGATGTTTTTTATAATATTCCATTCTTATACTTTGATATTCATCTGTTTTAGCATCTTTATCTTCAGGATGGTTATCATAATATCTTTTTTTAATACCATAATCATTATCTGTTTTAGCATCAGGGTCATTTGGATGATTTTGATAATATTGTTTTCTTATAATATCAATAAATTCTTTTTTAGCATCTTTATCATCTGGATTATTTTGATAATATAATCCCCTTATTTTAAAGTCAGAGCTATCTTTATAACCTAAACCTATAACATTTGTCCCTGTATCAACATATAATTCAGGATTTATTTCATATGTACCTTTAAACTTCTGAAAAGTCTTAAGCCATGCTATAATTCTTTTTCTAAATCCAGAGACATCAGATCCATAAACTTTTTTCTCTGGATAAAGTACCATATCCTTTTCATTATCTATATTTATAAATTGTTTTATAAGAATCCTTCCTATAGGCTTATTAATATTTTTATCATTTGTATTAATAATATACGCTACTAAAGTACCGTATTTTATATCTTTATGTATATATTTTTGAAACATACCACCTTGTAAGTCCATACAACTTGTCCATCCACGGTCAGTACTCATGCCAGCTAAATCATATGGATGTCTGGATATAACTATAAGCAAATCAGTTTTCTTACCACTAGTTCTTCTCTTGTCATTAATAAATACTTTTAATAGATCTTGTTCTTTATTTTTAGACAACACTTTACCAAGTCTTAATATTTTTTTACCCGACTGTACAATACCTTTCTTATAATTAACAATCTTTAACTTATTAGATTTAATAAAATTATCTATAGCCTTAGGAGGTTTAATGTCTTCTTTATTAGCATCAAAATCAAGGTATATCCTGTCTTCACCTTTAAAGACTTTATTAAGATATGTCTTATATTTTTTAGACAGTATAGCAGGTTTGATTTCTTTGACTTGCTTTAAAGTTAATGCTTCTTGTAAGTATTTGATAAATCTCATATAATTAATCCTGTCTTAATATATAATCTACTGTTCTTGTTTCTGAAAGTGGAAAGTCTTTAATACCATAATCTATTTTTACCTCATATTGATTTGAATCATAGTTAGCATTAATATTTACATTACTAATAATAATTCTATCATCCCATTGCTCAATAGCTTCAAGAATTTTAGTACCTATAGTATAAGCTGTATTCTCATCCATTGGTTCAAAAAGAGTTTGGTATATATTAACAGCAAATTCTGGTAACATTCTTCTACTTCCCTGCATTGTTGTTATTATGTTCTTTAATGAATTTTCAACAGCATCAAATTCCGTATCTCTTGTTATATCACCATCTGTTGCTCTTGATAATTCAATATCTATATCTGAATAAACTGGCATTTTTTATTTTCCTTTTTTCTTACATCCTTTAATATCAATGGTTGAGTTAGGGTTTGAGCCCTACGGCATAAGATTTATTATCTTAAATCTTATAATATATCCTATAATATTTATAAAATCTTTGTAAACTATTGATATATAAGGTCTTACAACATTCTCTTTAATCCCAACATAATATTGTATATCCTTTAATATCAATGGTTGAGTTAGGGTTTAAGCCCTACGGCATAGATTAACTAGCTGTTGAATTTGCTGTCGCTTGCGTCAATGATGCTGATGTTGAATTTACAGCTCCTGTAGTATCTGTACCAGTTTGAACACCACTATGAGTATGATTGTTAAATATATCTATAAGATCTTCATTCATTAATTTTTTTTGTGGCCCTTGTTTTGATAATTCTGACGTACCACTTGTTGATATAAAATTTCCTGTTGCTGTAATCGTTGGAGCTGTTATAGTACAATTTCCTGTTACAGTGATATTCATTGTACCACCAATTGTTTCAGTATGACTTCCTGTAACACTTTTTGTTACAGCACCCTTTATAGTTATATTATCATTGCCTGTAACATCTTTTATCTTATTCCCAGCTATATTTATAGTATCATTACCACCAATCTTTTTTGTCTTGTTCCCATCTATTGTTTTATTTTCATTTGATTTAATATGAATATTTTTATCATTTGTTACTATCTCATATTTATTATTATTATTCTTAATTACAACATCTCCATTTTCAAAAACTTCTATATAAGTATTAGATGGATGATATATATGAAATCTTCTGTTATCTGGTGTATTGTCCATTTCTACAGTCAGACCACCATGTGTTGCTAGTACTATGTTATTTGGATATACTGAATTATATCCTGATGCTGGTTCGTCCCACGTACCACCACCAGCCTTTGATATTGCTAAATCTCTTGCAGCATTTTTAGATTCGACTATAGTACTTGTAGTAACATCTCTTGCTAATTTATGGACATCAGCCTCATTTAATGCATTTGGTTTATGAGGTGCTAATATTTCTGATATTGGATATGTGCCATCAGGATCATTAAAACCTTGCTCTATATCTGGTGCAACAGATGGTATGCCAGGCACAGTAGCAAAATATCTTGGCTGCATTATATTTCCATTTTCAAAAAATAACATTACATGTGATCCCTGTAAAGGAACAGACCATAAACCAAATCCCGACACAGACCCCTCTAATAGACCCATAACAGGCTCAGCCCAAGGTAAGTCATCTGTAGGTATACCTTCAATATCGGTCTTGATTTTAGTAGCTGTATGGACGCCAAAAACTCTTATTCTACATCTACCAGCTTTTAAAGTGTCATCATTTGCTTCAATCACACCGCGATATATACCTTCAAGTTTTTGTCTTGCTAACTGATAATCTTGTGGTTCATTCTTTATCATTATGCACTCCTAACACCTGATATATTAGTCTTAACTGATTTAACAAGTGTCTTATGATGTATATCACTATAAGCATTTTTAATTAATACCATTTTATTTTTATATTGTGGTGTACCATTAGTAAAACTATGAGTTATAGACTTAATAAGATATTTTCCCTTAAGCAATAAATTTGTTTTCTCTTTACCACTAGTACTAAGCCAATTTATTTCTATCATACCACCAGCATATCTTCCTTCACATCCTCTTGTTACAATTGAAACACATTGCTGTAAACAATATTTCTTAATGAATCTGCTATAATATATATTATCAATAATATTAGAATCACTTTCACCATCAAGTACATATCTTGTAGTACTATCACTTATATCAGTAAATAAGGTTTTTTTACCTAACATAGTATATTTAGATATTGAAGTGGAATAATCATAACTATTATTGATAAATGTTTTAGTTTTAAAATTATAGCCTAGTCTATTACTTCCTTTTAAAACGCTAGCTCCTGTTAGATCAATGCTGCTAATATTCCATGATAATATTTTATTTCTAAGATAAAGATTAGCGCTCTCAAATACATATATACCATTATCTTTAGATATACCTGTACCAAAAGATGACATTAATTTTTTTTGTTGTAAAAGTTTTTCAAGTGTTACAAAATTAGTTCCTTTGGTGTTATTATAAAATAAATAACCTGCTTCATCTAATTGATTACTAGAACTACGCCTCATCAACCATAATAAAGTTTCTTGTGGTGTCCAATAAGGCATATAAAAATAATCAAGTGTTTCGTTAGTGTCTTCAAATTCTTCAAATTCTTCAATATCTAACATATCAGTTGCTACATCTGATACTATAGATGATATTTTAGTATCCTTCCATGACTTACTAAATTTTTTATTAGTCAAGTTCATAAAAGTGGTATCAACTATCAGCAATTCAATTGTATTAGCACTTGTTATTTGTGATCCCATATTTTGAGTTATATTATTAACTTTATATATATCAAATTTTCTAATGATATCACTATCTTCACCATAAATAAGATGAATTTTTTCATTACCAGTGAAAGGACCAAATTCAAAAAGTCCTACCATATCATCAAATACAAGTTTACCAACAATACAGAATGACATTATATCTTCTATGAAATAAAAATTCTTGATATCTTTGTTATTTAATGTAACCATTTGATTATCAAGCTCTATTATTATTGAGTATACCGACCCATGATCTTGTTTTTTACTAGTATCTACTGACATATTATAACTCCGATATACTTTCTATTTCTTTTAACAACATATACAAATAACTTTCTTTAAGAACTTTTATTTGATCACCTTCAGACAATTCTTCATATGGATTAATAATATTATTCATCATACATATAACCCACCATAAATTAGATGATCCATAAATTTTAAATGATATCATATCCCACCAATCTTCGTTTTCAACATCATAAGTAAAGTAATATAGAGTATTATTAAGAATGTCATCATTAATGCTATATGATCTAAAAAAATTCATGTATTTAGTATTACTTTCTTCCAGTATATTAAATAGTTTTAAAAATGATACATTGCTGAGTCTATGATCAGTTAGAGTATAAAAATCAGTTGTTACTTTAGTTGTTGCTGCCATAATATCCTTATGTTCTTGTAAATTTTTGTGATATAGCATTATAAGCAGGTGAACTAACTATATCTTTTTTTAATTGAGTTGCTTTTTTTGTTATCATATCTGCTTTACCACTAAATGTGATAGATAATTTACTTGTTTGTGTAAATGTACTACTATATGTAGGTTCTAAATCAACAAATGATAATTGAAGGGTAGCTGATGTAGGATATCCCCATTTATATGGTCCATTATATGTTGCTGTTATCATTTCAAGAGCAGCGTATTTAACTTTTATCATATCACTAGGAAATGATGATATTCTAAACACATAAGGAAAATTAATTTTACCTGTTGGGCCAGCAGCAGCATCTCTTATTGCTTGAGCACTAGAATATTCTTCCAATTTTCTTATTGGCATCATTATATCACATCCAGGATCACCTTCATCAATTAAATTAAATTCAAAATCATATTTTCTCCTATTTGAATCTTGATATACTAAAGGTGTATCTACCTTATATTTTACAGGAGATTCAACACCCATGCCTTGACGAACATTTGTCATAGCTGAATCTATATTTTCAGAAGATCCAAAACTTTTAACAACATCTTTTCCTGTTTTAAAAATTTGGCCTCCTTTTTTAACAAATGTTTTTCCTTGTTTAACCTTTTGTTGAGCCATAGATAAAATAGTCTCATAACTATCCCATGTATGACCTATAGCTTCTATTATAGAATTAGGTGCTAAGAAAGCAAATTGTATTTTTGTTGTTAAATCACCACTATTAATATTTTTTTCGATACGACAAACAGAACTATCAGGTAATTTAAAAACATCTAAAACAATCCATAAAGACCCTATATGAAATGCATGAGGTACAGCTATTCCACGAGGTCTTCTAATAAAATTACGACCAAGTAATTTTTCTTGAGCAGCATCAACAAGTCTATTTGCTCCTATCCCAGCTAATCCTTTGACTGATGTACCTATATTCATTATGACATTCCTTTATTACCAATCAACAAACCAAAACTTTCTATTTCATCTTTAATTTCATCTGGTTGTATGTTTTGTTGATTTGAAGTTGATGATATTACATTAACCATAGATTTAGTACCTTCTTTACCTTCTTTAGTTTGCTCTTTAATTAATTTATTTGCTTTTTCTAATTGTTCTGATGATTTTTTATTTAAATCAGCAACATCTTTTTTTTCTTTTGCCAACATTAATGCTTTTTCTTTTTCAATATCATCTATTTTATTTTGAGTTGATGGTACTTTAGTTTTTGTTAAATCTTGTATAGATTTCTTTTTTTCAACATTTTTTTCTTCTTCTTCTTTATCATTACCCCATGCCCAATTCCAAGCATTTTTAACACCACCAGCAGCTTTTTTAGCACCGCTTGCTATAGCACCACCCGCTTTAGCAGCTAATTTAGCACCAGGTACATTTTCTAAAATCCAATCTTTAACTTTGCCTGGAAGTTCTTTAAGATAAGTCCAAAGTTGATCTAATATACTTGGTTCACCGCCTTCTGATGTAGCAAACCAATCAATAATTTTTTTAATACCTTTATATAACATTCTGTATGGCCATGTTATAAAATCTATTGCTTGTTTAGACATATCAATTATAGTATCTAACACAGATTGTCCTGTATCAGATGCAGCAAATTCTGTTGCTTTACCAACTAACCATATAAGACCTTTATATAACATTCTATATGGCCATGTTATAAAATATAATGCCTGTTTAGACGCATCAATTAATTTATCTAAAATACCTGGTCCTTCTTCTCCTTCTTTGCTTGAACTAAAAAAATCTATAATTTTTTTAATACCTTTATAAGCAAGATAATATGGAGCAAATACTATTTTAAGACCTAAAATAGCATATTCTTTAATTTTATCTAATATACCTGGTCCCTCTTCTCCTTCTTTGCTTGAACTAAAAAAATCTATAATTTTTTTAATACCTTTATAAGCAAGATAATATGGAGCAAATACTATTTTAAGACCTAAAATAGCATATTCTTTAATTTTATCTAATATACCTGGTCCTTCTTCTCCTTCTTTGCTTGAACTAAAAAAATCTATAATTTTTTTAATACCTTTATATAGCATTCTGTATGGCCATAATATTACATCCAATGCTTTACTAACTACCCACATAAGGCCTTTCATCATCGCATTACCAGCACCGCCTTTTATTTCAACACCAAAAAGACCTAAAATTTTATCAGCAATCCAACCAATGACCTTAACAGGAAATTCTATAAATCCTTTAATAGCTCCTATTAAACCACCTTTAATTTTATCTATAATACTACCCTCAGTTGTCATAAATCCTTTTATAAAATCAATAACACCAAGTAATATAGTCAAAGGCCAACCAAGAATTTTAAATCCTTTCATAAATCCTTTAACAAATTTTCCTATTAATTTAGATCTTTTAGGAAGTTCTTTAAAAAAACCACTAATTTTACCAAGTATTTCAAGACCTTTACCACCTTTACCAAAAGTTTTTAATCCAGGTAATTTTAATAATGATGATCCTAAATCACTAAGCCATTTACCTATAGGCATTAACTTATTAAGACCTTGATATAATAACTCAAATGGTATAATAAGACTTTTTACAACAGCACCTATTAAAACACCTAATGCCATAACAGCCATCATAAGTGGTGTTGATTTAATTTTAGGTTGTTTATCTTTAAGAGCAGCTTTAGTTCTAGCCAATTGATTTTCTTCAAAATTTTCATTTAATAAAGATAAAATATCTTGTGTTTTTTCAGCATCATCACCTAAATTTTCACTCAAAAATTTAAAGGCTTCTTGTATATCAGGACTATATGTTTCAAGTTTACCACCACTAGTTAATTCATCAATACTATCTCTTATTTCTTGTGTAGCTTTTTCACTATCAGTTTCATCTTCTTCATTTCCAGTAAAAAATCCCAAAGCATTTTTACTCATATTCCATATTGAACCAGCAACAGATTTAAGATCATCAAAAACACTCATAAATGTAGATCCCATAATATCAGACATGTGTTTACCTGTAACAGTTCCAACATTTTCTAATCCACTTTTTACTTCTTCTTTTAGATCATCTATTGGTTTCTTAGAAAAGAAATTTTTAATACTTCCAGACATACCAGAAAAAGCCATTTTAATAGAATTAGATATACCAGACATTGAATTAGATACAGTATTATCCATTTTTTTGAAAGTATCTTTTTTATATAATTTATCAATAGCTTCTTGATTTCTTTTATATAAATCATCTGTAGATAATGTAATTTTTTTAGTTTCATCTACGGATTTTCTTAAATCATTTATTATATCTTCTATATTAATTGTTTTTTCAGGCATTTATTACTCCAAATTAAAAAAGGTCTAAAGGATTGAGGTTAAACCGTCCTTTAGACCTTTACGATCCATTAAGCTTTAAGCTTAAAGTGAGACTTACATCTATTTATAATTTTAAGTTCTATATATTCATATTTTTATATTTTATCGGGTGTAGCTAATTCTTCAGCAAAATATTCTTTTTTTGTTTTATCACTTAACATTTCTTTAAATATTTCAAGATGTTTATTTTTAATTTTTTCTTTCTTAATTTTATTAAGCATTATTTTAATTTTAGTAACTTTTTTTGAATAATCTTTTTCATCAAGTATTGATTTTGTTAAATTTTTATCAATCCATTTAATTATAATATTTTCGCCTTTATCCATTTCAGATTGTTTATTATATATTGGATCATCACCCATATAATCAAAATATATTTCCATAGCATTAATAATAGCAACTTTACTAGAATTTTTACTTTCCATTAAATATTTATCTATTGTTTTTATTATATTCATTCCATTCTCTTATTCTTATAATTTTAAGTTCTCTTTTTCTTGATTTAATTCTTTTATTAACATATCTACATAAGACTCCATCTCAAATATTGGTAACATATTAGATTCTGATACTGATATATTAATTTTTCTAGCTAATTGGTATTGCTCTTCCATGATATTTGATATATTATCATCGAAATATATCATTTTTATTAGAAAAAAAAATTCTCTAGAGGTATATCTATGGTCTTTTTATTACCGCATGACCTACATACAGTGTCATAAGAGAAATTTAATCCAAAATCATTTTCTTTGGACCATGTTGTTACTTTTTCATACATACCTTGAGGTAAATTATTAATGAAATAAATTTTATCAGCTATATCAATATTTTCATCTTCACCTTCTGGTGTTGTTATAGATGTTATGGATGAAGCGTATGATCCTATCATCATCTCAGCCATTTTTTGAGTATCAGATAATCCTTTCTTAATAAAGTCAAAAGACTGCTTCTGATCACCTCTTGTTATATGTTTTAATTTAACTGATATATTATCATCTAATTTTATTGTATCGTTTTCAACATTATAAGGAATGACTTCTATATTTTTTAAATCAACATTAACTATCATCTGTGATTTACATTTCTGACATATTGCAGAAAATTGATAAGTACTTCCTTTAGACATTTTCCTTAATTCAACTAAAAGAAAAAATCTATCTTGTATATAAAGTCTATTGATATCAAATCCTTCTGATATTACAGAAGAAGTAATAAGGTTATCTAAAGCTATATCAACTTCTTCTGATGTACTATTTTCATAAGTTAAAAGTTTTTTGATCTGACCTGTTATTATTGGTTTAAATTTTACTGTCTCACCGCTACCAGGTAATACGGTTTCAAATTCATACACATTTAAATAATCTTTAAAATTTGACATATTGTATCCTCTTATATTTTATTTTTATCCAGCAAATGATACAGCCTTCGCATATCCTGCTCCTCTATCAATTACATGATATTGATAAGTAAATGTAACATCAAATGTAGCAACTTCATTAGTAGCGTAATCTAATGTTATAGCTCCAATCTCTTTTGCCCATGCACCTACTAATTTGTATTTAGCTATAGGTGTACCATCAAGATCAAGCATTTCAAGTTGTTGATCTACCATATAATCTGCAGGTGATGAATGAACATTACTTGTTGGATCATGTATCAATCGTTGCCAATCATAATACCATTGAATTATTTTAGCATCTTTATCAACATTAAATGATACTGTCCAATCAGCGTAAGCATACTTACCAGCCATTTTATAATCAAAACCTTGCCAATTTGTTATAATTTCCTCTAATGTTTGTGTTGGTATAGAAGAAGCTTTAACTAAATAAGTTGCTTGCTCTGTATCAGCACCAATTGATGTTGGAAATGTTGGTGTAACATAGAATAAATATGCTCTTGCTCCACTTTTAAAATTTGCTCTAAAACTATCTATATCAAAACTTGCCATGATATATCCTCCTAATGTATATTTTTATACATTTATTTTTATTTTATTTCTCTTATTCTAAGCAGAACCACTTTGTATTTCAGTAAATGATACGCCAGTCTTTGTTGCTATAAAATTAAGTACAATAAATTCTGCCGCACGAGTTGGTTTAATATAAATATCACACCATAATTCATTTCTATCTATACGTTCTCCTGTATTATTAGTTTCATCACATACTACCAGATATTCATAAACCCCTCTACGACTTCTTACATCTCTCAAAAATGGATCTATCATATTCATTAATAGCAAACGTGTAAGATTATCATTTGGTTCAAATAAGAAGTATTTACTAGCAGTACTTATAGCCTTTTCAAGAACCAAGAACAATCTTCTTACATTAATTCTATTAAAAGCTGAACTTTTATCTAATAATGTTTTTTGGCCCCACACGACTTTACCTTGTCCAGAAAAACTTACAATAGGATTAATACCATTCTTATAAAGTATATCCCTCTCACCTAATGTTGGATTCCATGCAAGTTTTCTAACACTTGTTAATAAGGCTCTATTAAGACCTGCTGGTGCAAACCAAGGATCGGTTACATCATCTGTATTAGCAAAAATACCACCAACATATCCTGATACTGGCACCCATCTATATCTACCATTCCATTTATCATAAACATTAAGCCAATTACCATATAGACTTACATAGCTATCATTTTCATTTAAAGTAGTGTTTCTAAATAATCTAAGATCAGTTGCTTCACTACCACTATTATTTACAACATCAGCGTATAAACAATCTAAAATACCTATACAATCTTTTCTAGTAGTACCACATATAGTTGTTATATACTGTTTTATAGTAGTTGATTTATCAGAATCTATAAAAATATTAACATCAATATCTTCAGCATTTGAATATAAATCTAAGTCAGTCATTATAATAGCATCTGTTATACCTAAAGGAGTTACAGCATCATCTATTTGACCACCACCAAATTGTTGATAATCTTCAGTACTTAATGTTATTGTATTATCAACTTGTAATGGATTAAGAGCTATTTCAATATATTTTGATCTACCATTTATTACGGTTTCAGCAAACTTTTTAACACCCTCATCATCTGTTTTATCTTCATCTGTTGATACATTCCATGATTCTTTTACTGTCCATGTAGTTTCACCTTGATCTTTTGCTGATACAACAACAAGAAAATCAGTAGTATCATCCATTGGGCTATCAATACTTACAATATCTGAATATGTTGCCCAATCACTATGCGTACCTTCTTGTATCATTGCTGTATAAGTAGTATAATCAACTACAGCTATTCTTACATTATTACCATTTGTTCCTCTTGAATTAGCTATAAACCACATTGGGTCTGTTCCAGATGGTGCTACTTCATCAGCAAATTCATCAGGATCTTCACTATTAAAATCTGTTAATTTATAAGCATTATCTACCGTATATGGGACAAATGTTGCTGATGCACCACTTGTTGCTTTAGTACCTGAAAATGTTGCACCTGCGGCCATTGACCGAGTACAATATAATTTATTACCATATTTTAAAAATCCTGCAGCTGATAAAATATCTCTATAACAATCCGCTGTACTTGTTGGCTTACCAAAAGTAGTGATTAAATCATCAATATTTGTTATCAATGTTGTTTTTCTTTCAGGGCCTTTATATGTCCCTCTTAATATAATCACACCAATAGATGTAGCAACAGCAGGTATTGTTGTGCTTAAATCAACCTCATTAATATCTACTATTGGACTTAAATAAAATCCCATGTTTATCCTCCTAAATATATAAAATCTTTAATACTATTTATACATTTCTCTTTATTTTTTGTATTCTTAATTCTATTTATATTTTTATTCTATTTTTATTCTTTTATCTCATATCTATCATATCTAAAGGTAGCTTGACATTCTGTAACAACTTCACCTTCTCTATAGCTTATACTTACATCACCAAGAGATTGAACCCACATATTGACAAATGATAATGATAAAACAGATGTATTAAAATTGTCTTTTATATTTAATGTGGTGTCTATAACATATGCAGCATGCTCTTCATCAGCTTTATTATAATTATTATTTATATATGTCAGCCATTCAAACAATAATTTCCAGTTCTTATAAGACGCGTCAACTATAAATGTTACTGTTAATGGATCAAAAGTTACACCACCCTGATGTACTGTTGTTTTAAATGCTTGCCATCTATGCTCTTCTTCATCTAATGTTGTAGCAGGTATTGTTGTATTAGATATGTTTAATACAAATTCATCTGCAGCATCTAATGTAGTCTCTGATGGTAATACAGGAAAAACTAATTCAAAATTAGCACTAGTGGTTTTATTTAATTCTATGTTTGGCATTTATTTCCATAATTCCTTTAATAAATATTTTTTTAAACTAGTATTCACTAAATAATATTCTTTACATTTAAACATAACTTCATGTCCTGATTTCATTGCTTTATTAAGATTTGTTTTACTATATAATTTAGCAAGTTTGTTAAAAAATTCTTCTTGCTTTTTATTATGCTCTTCAAATTTTTCTTGCTTCCATTCTTCAAATGTTATAAATTCTTTTTTATCTTTATCATATTTATATTCACCTCTTGTAACAGAGTATGCACCATTAAAATTATCTTTACTTATTTTTATATATAAATCAATAATATCAAGTGACCATATAAAATTAAATTTTGCTATAGGGAAAAATAAATATGATATGCCATATTGACAAGCTTGATATTCACTTCCTGTAGCAAATACTCCTTCACTTCTTGCTTTCCATCCAAATTTTTTTTTGAACAGATCATCTAACGTATTATGCACATCAATTATAGTATCAGATGGTCGTCTATCTATTCTAGATTTAACTTTCTTAATATCTTTAACAAAATCACCTTTATATCCTCTATAAAAGAATGAATTCTTAACTTGATCAAGAAATGGCTTACAATCTTTTTTAAGATTATCTATTATACTGTCAATATTACCATCTTCTTTTAAATATCGTTTAAGTCTCATTGTTTAGGAAATACCTCATAATCATATAGTATTGCAGCATCAGCATCATAGCCAGTTCCTTCAAGAAACATTGATTCCGCTGCAGCAGATGGTGCTGCACCTGATGTAAAAATTGATTCGGTATTTCTATTCCCAAATCCAGTTTTACTAGTAAACAATCTTGGAAATACCTTTTTAACTATACCAACATCTGATAATGGTTTAAATAAGTATGTTTGAACTACAAATGAAGAATTCCATTTTATAATTCTTTCATCTTCCTCACCCATCTCTAATGTTGACTCAGATGAGCTTCCTTGTAATATAACCTTTATATCAAATGTTGAATCCAATTCAGGTATATACACTCTTATAAAAATATATGGTGTAAAGAATGGTAGTATTTGCTCATATATCTGATCAATATCAATAATATATAATGACCATATGTTAAGATTGAATGTTATGTTATAAGGTATAGGTGTTAAATATGACGACATTAAACTTGTTGTTGTATCTTTAGACACTGATATTCTTTTATGTTTATTAACTAACCTATCCTCAGCAAAATCAATAGAAGCAATATCTACAGCCATTATAGGCAACATTTCTTCTCTCTTATTATTCTCAAAAATATAATAGTAAACTTTTTCTTTTGGAGCAAATTTAAGAGGGACTTTAAAAGTCTTAATAAGAACACCGTCTGCATCATATCTTGCAACATAAATGTCATTAAAGATATCCAAAAATTGTATAATAGTCTTTCTTAACGCCTTATAATAATAATAACCTTTCATATTTATCCTTTACCATAATTCCTTTCTTAAAATTTTACTGAATTTTGCATCAACCATATAGTATTCTTTACATCTAAACATAACTTCATGTCCTGATTTCATTGCTTTATTAAGATTTGTTTTACTATATGTTTTAATTAAGTCATGTAAATAAGTATCTCTATTGTTTTCATAATCATCTATAGATTTTTCTCTATATTCTTCAAATGTCATGTTAGGTATCCATACAGCATCATTTTCTATATTATTACCTGTTATATTTTTAGTATCTTCTATATCATTGATATTATTATATAATATACCTTCATATTCATATTTTCCATTTCCAGATTCTTCATTATATTCATAATCATAATCATAATCACTTATAAATAAATATTCAGGTTCTTCTAACATATAATTTTGTTCTATTTTAGAATATAAATCTTCTATACTAGGCGACCACACAAAATCATATTTGCCTATAGGAAAAAACATAAATGATATACCATATCCACTAATATTATCTTTTTTTCCATTAACGAATGTTCCTTCACTTCTAGCATGCCATCCAAGATACCTTTTAAACAAACTATCTAACATGTTATGTAATTCAGGAGGTGTATCTTTTGGTATTCTATCAGTTCTTGATTTAAATTTTTTGATATCATTTATTGAATCTTTAGTTCCACGATAAAAAAATTCTCCTTTAGTTTGTACTATATAAGATCTAGGACAATCTTTTTTAATTATTTCAACCACTTCTTCAGCAGTATAACTTTCATTTAAGTATTGTTTAAGTCTCATATTCTAATATCCTCTCATCTATTAATTTTGTATCTTTTATATCATTATCAATAACCCATGCTGATATTTCTTTAATTATTTTGCCAACTTTAGGTCCGGGTTTTAATCCTAATAACTCCATAACACGATTACCATCAACAAGCTTTAATCTTTTTTTAACTTCTTTTATATTGTATTTATCTTTTAATTTTATACACTTATCAACTATTTTTTCAAATTCACCAGCATGTATAAATGAAGAACCTCTTGATGCACTATCTGCGAAAGATACAGCTACTAAAACATCCCAATTATCATCATTAACAAGTTTGACTATCTTGCTTGTTTTCATACCAAGAATATTATGAAATTTCATATGATTGCCTACAGCAAACAACAAAGCATTTCTTTCTTTATTACTCATTTTTAATCTATCAGCTATGCTATTAACTAATTCAATACTCTCTTTAGCATGGCCATAATATGTAGGTAAACCTTTTTTATCACTAAGAGTAACACCTTTACCTGTATCATGTAATGCAGTAGCTAACATTTGTAATGGCTGATCAATCTTAACTTGCTTTATTGCTTCTATGGTATGTGAATATACTGTAGCTCCTGTTGAAAAATACAAATATTTTTTAGGATCATCATGTTCAGGATTATTACGATCATATTTTTCTAATTCACCTAATTTTTTCCCTTCAGCATATTTATTTCTTGCTGCTATTAATTGCTCATTTATAAAGTTCATTAATCTCATTCTATAATTCTTCTTACATAACCAGATGTTTCAGGATGATGTTTCATATTTTCTTTAAACCATTTTAAGTTCATAATTTCTGGAAATATATATTTTAGTAAATTCAATTCATCTAATGTATTTAGGTACTTAGCAAAGACATCTCCTGACTGAGATGCTGCTTTCATTATTTCATCTTTAATTCTTTCAGGTGATAAATCTTGAATACGATATGAAGATTTCTTAATAGCTTTCTTTGTTTTTGGTTCTATATCAAAATCCAATTTAGCTGAAAAACGAGCTGCTCTTAACATCCTTAAATAATCTTCGCCAAATCTTTTATTAGGATCACCTACAGTTTTTAACACTTTGTTTTTAATATCTTTTTTACCATTAAAATAATCAATAATATTACCATCTTTATCAATTGCCATTGCATTAATTTGAAAATCTCTCCTTTTAGCATCATCTTTAAAAGAGCTTGATATTTTTACAGTATCAGGTCGTCTACCATCTTTGTATGTGCCGTCTTGGCGAAATTGCGCAATCTCAAAATTATAAGACCCTTGCTTAATAACGACTATGCCAAACTGTTTTGATTTGCCTATATCATGAGTTTTATATAATTTACTTATTCTATCCATAGGCATATTAGTACATATATCAATATCATGTGGCTGAATACCTAACACAATATCTCTAACACATCCACCTACAATATAACATTTAAAACCTTTCTTATTAATAGTCTGTAATACTTTTACAGCGGATTTTAACATCTTATTATTATTAATATATCCGGTCCAATCTTTTATATTATTTTCATTTAAGTAATTTTCAAGTCTCATAGTTTCTTATGATACATTATCACAAAAATACCATCCTCTATATTGTTTATATTTACCACTTTTAACATTTCTAAAATTTCCAGAATAATATTTATTTTCTCTACAAAATTTTTCTAGATTTTCAATAATTAAAGATCTGCCATCTTTATGTTTTAAAATCCATTTCTTAATAGATGGATGATTATCACTTTGAGTAAAAGATTTAATTTTATTTATTGTTTTTTGTGTATGTTTTTTACCAAAAAATGGATTTAATTCACCACTATTTGCTTTTGAAATTTTATCTCTATATTTTTGATAATTCATTGGATTATCTTCACCACCATGAGTTAAATTATAACCATTTTCTTTAACATATGATTTTTGTTGTTTTATATAATAAATTTCTTTTTCATTTAATTCTTTTTTAGTTTTACATTCACAAATAATTTCCCATAAAAAATTATCTTTACCATATTTTCTAATAGCTTTATGAAAATAACAATTATCACTTTTTTTCAAACTTTTATAAATATGCCCAGATTTTCTTTTATTAATTGTTAATATTGTTTGACCAATATAACATTTGCCATTTATTTTATTTGTTACTTTATAAATTACCATTTCTTATTTTATATATTTATCAACCATTTCAGTTATATCTTTAGCTTTTGTAGTCTTGTATTCTTTTTTATTTACATCATTTCTACCAAAACCCCTTCTTTGATCAACATGACTAATTTTTTTTCGTGCTATATTTTCAGGATCGGTATCAAATCCTTTAGTATCAGTCCATCTCATATGCTTAAACATTCTATCACCATATACAGGAATCATTGTTAATAAAGTCTTGTCATAATTAGACATTCTATGCATACCAACACATCCATCAAATTCATCCCACATAAAATCATCAACTTCAATATATTTAACAATTTTAACACCTGTTTTTGGCTGTTCTACATAAATCTTTTTATATTTAGGACCAATAATAATATTTCCTGGTGGATAGTCATCATCACTTGCTATACCACCTGTATCTGGATATCCTTTAGTTATAGTAGCTTCTATTAGTTTTTTAAATCTCATTATTTTTATCTCAACATAGTTTTAATATCAGAGATGATATCATCTCTTGATTTAGCTTTAGGAGCTCCTTCTATATGGTCTATATAATCTTTTGGATACCATCTCTCAAAATCTGATCCAGACAGCATATCATAAACTTTATCTTCTATTTTATTTGATTTACTACTTCTTGCTTTTAGTTTTTCTGTTAAATATTTATTTGTAGTTTCTTTTATTTTCATATTTTATTAAGCCTCTATATAATTTAAAATTTTACCTAATAATTTCTTTTTATCTGATTTACTTAATTCACCTATACCATCAACCCAACCTTTTGCTGTTTGTTCTGTGGTATCTTTGCCCATTTTATTTTTAAATTTATTAACAAAATCATCAATTTTATTTTCATTCAAATAGTCTGTTATCTTATCTGTTATGTTCATATTATTCTCCATTAATTTATCAATTATGCATTAATATTAATTCCATATCTATAAAACCACCATCATATAATTCAAAATCACCAGTATTTCTCCACTTCTCTCCTTTTTTTGTCCAATACTCTGAACTATATTTACCAGGTGTTTTACCTTTATATGTATATCCTTTCTTTTTAAGTATCTTAATCAAAAATGGAAGTGATTCATCAAAGTTACCATATTTATCTAATTTTTTCCAATCAGCGTTTGATAGATCACTTTTCTTAACCTTTTCAGTATATACTGTTGAAGAACTTTCATTTATATATTTTTTAAATCTCATTTATCACCTCTTATTATATTTATATAATTAACCCTCTAATTTATACTTCTGTAATTCAGTTACTATATCCGTCATAATTTTTTTCATTATATCTGTATAACCTTTACCAAGAAAATTTAAATTAGTCACATTAGTTATTGCCTTGTGGCCACCGCTCTGACTCATAACAATATCCCATGCACTAATACTTATTGTATCTAATATTTTCTTTTGTTTGAAACTAAGATCTTTATATTGTTTATTAGTAATATCTTTTATAATATCCTTCCATTTACCTGTCTTCTCTAAATCAATTCCTTTTATTTGATCATTAGTAAATGAATTAATAAGGTCATCAAATGTATATCCTATAGAACCAACTAAACCTTTTTTAAGTATATCAGATTCATAAGTTCTTTTTAGATATGATAAATTAATATCTTTAGATAGTGCACTTTTATATTTCAACATTACTTTACCTAATACAAGTTTACCTAAATGAACTGGCGTATCTCCGCCTTTAAATGGATTTTTAGAAGCTTGAATTAATCCCATAGGCCATCCTATGCAAAGGAAGTCCACTGTAGGGTGATTTTTAAATACTGTATACCTGTCGTATTGCTTACCTTTTCCCATTGCACCACCACCGTATTGGCAAACTGTGTTACCTACTTCAATAGACTCACCACATTTAATATTCTTTATATCGCTTAATTTGCCTACTTTTGATTTTCCTTTTTGTTGTGCGTTATATGCTGCTTGATTTCTTTCTATTTCTTCAGGAGGATTGTACCCCTCTTTTTTAGCTAAATTGACTATTGTAGTATATATTGATATAAGAGATGGTTTAGCTGTCATTACTAATTTATCAAGAAATCCTTTTTTATTTTTATAAGAAAGAAGCAATTTATTAACAACAAGACCCATTGCTTTATGATTTTTCTCTATTGATATTTTTTTATCTACTTTAAATGCTGCTCTCATAATATCATCAGGAGTTAAATCTTGTGATGCAAAATCGGCTGAATCAACTGTTGATATAATTTGTATATCTCTTGATGGAAATATATCTCTAGGTGATATAGTCATTGATATATGTGATACATTAGCTGGTGATTTAATAAAAGATACTGACATATCTTTTGTTGCTCCTATATGTTCAGAATCATGATGATCGGTCCATATTTGAAATATAGGTTTAGCATGAGCAAAATCAACCGCATAAACTAGCATACCCTTTTGTGGTGCTTGTACTGCAAATTCTAAACCTCCATATTGTATCATATGACAATCTACAGTCTTTATTTTATACTGTTCTAAGTAAGCTTTCATGCATATTGCAGATGTAACACCATCAGTATCTTGATGATAATAGCATACAGCTTTATTAAAAGTCTTTGCCCATTTTTTCATGTTTCTTATACCTGATTCATCAAGTTTATCAGTACTATACTGTTCTAATTTTTCTATTATATTCATATTATCCCCTCTTATTTTAATATTATTTCTATAACATATTCATCTTCAACTTCTGTAATGTTAGTCTTTTTAATCTCTTTATATGCTGATTTTATTTTAGATATAGCTTTTTTAGCTTGATCATATGTACTTCCACCATTTGATATAAACTCTAAAGATTTTTTTGTCTTTTCATCAAAAAAAAATCCATATCGTTCTATACCCTTTATAATAGCATTTTCTATTGGTGTTGTTTTAATATCCTTTTCTGTTAAATATTTTTCAAATCTCATATTAACTCCTCTTTTTTATTATATAGCTTCAGATATTTCTTTTAATACAACAGGCAATATTTTTCTGTTAAATAATTTTAAATTTCATCACTCATACCTCTTGCTTTATCTAATATTTTTTCAATCTCAGATTTCTTTTTCTTTTTCTTTCGTCTTAATATCTTACCATTCTTAACTGGTTCGGATTCTACGTCGCCGGCTACTATTGATTCTATATATTGTTTAAATTTCATATTATCCTATATAAGCAATAACTTCATATTTGCCTGATTCCATTTTATAATATGACAATGAAAGCTTAGCATTCGTTATTACAAGGTATCTATTTTTACTATCTTTTGATGATAAATCACCTAGAGTAAAATCAACTCTTTCTGTCTTTTTTATACCACCAAGAAGAAGACCATCCCATATAGTATCATCTTCTTGTAATGGTACAATGCTATATTTTTCAAGTATATCAAATAAAGGTTGTAATGGTATCTTTTTAAAGTACGTTGGTTTTAAGAATTTCTGTATTTCACCATTAATTTTTTTCTTTATATTTGATTTTAAAATACTAGATTCATTCAAGTACTTAGCTATTATTTTTGTTATTTTCATATAATCTCCTCTATGATACTTTTATAAATTCTGATGAATTACTTCCTTTTGATGATGATCCTGTATAAAACTTTGTTATAATATTATCAGCTAAGCTTTTGTTTTGATTAAGAAAAGATCCTATTTCTAATGAATTTATTATTGACATCCAATATCCTGTACGATCTTGAATATTTTTCTCTCTATCAGACCATCCCTTAGCTATATCATTTTCTGAAAAATTATGGCCACATTGTTTCCATAAACTAGAAACATATTCTTTTAATTTATTGTCATCTATTGATGATATACGACTTTTACTCATTTGTGATATTTTATATTTATCAATTACATCTTTTTTAATACTTGATGGCACTTTACCACCACGAGCAGCTTTACCACCACCTATAATTTCTCCTGTTATTGGAGCAGCTTTAATAATTCTAAAACTTCTGAAATTTATATTAGCTTTTGATGTATTTATTATTATACCTGTAGGAAATGGAGCATTTTTTCCTTTTGGTTTACTTATTCCTTTATATTTTATTATCTCTGGGTTTTCATCAGGTCCATACCACTCAACAACAGGTGAAGAAGTTGATTTTTTTAATGATATACCAACAACAGCACCACTTTTTAAACTTTTTGATATGTATTGATTTAATTCAATTAATGAATCGAATGATGGTATAGATGTTTTAGATGATGCCCATATATCTGAAGGATTCCATTTGTCATTAGCAAGACTAATGTTATCTCTTTTCTTTAATTTATTGAATTCATTATATATTATATTCATAAAGGACACACCTCTATAAAAAGTATAATTATTTTTCTTCATCCATTTTGATTTTTTTAAAGCATTTGTAGATCTTACAACAGCTTCAACCCATTTATTAGGATTGTCTAATACAAATTTATATAACTCATTGTATCCAGTATCAATATCAACATATCTATCAAACGCCTTTCTAAAAAGAGCCTCATCTTGTATATCTTGTATAGTAATTGCTTTCTTTTTAATTTGATATATACCTAGACCAATACAATGTAAACATTCCTGTAATCTGGTTGTTTTTGAAGCATTTTTTGAAGCTTTAAATATTAAATATCTTTTAAATCTCATAGTTATCCTTTTATAGTTTGTAAATATTTATTAATTTTTTTAGTTATATCTGATATATTCTTAAATTTTGATTTTCTAAATTTCTTTTTTATTGAAAATGATTTAGTAAACTGTTCTATTACACCATCAGCATTAATATGAAACATTGCATATCTTGAATTTTGTAATATACCATTTGGCCAATCTTTTTTATCATCAAGAGATAAATTTAATATTATAGAAGTCCTATCATCACCACCCAATGTAGAAATCTTAACATTTACAAAAGGAGCTTTAATATTTTTTAATAAGTCTTTTTTTTAATATCACCAGCAACTTTTACATTAAATAATGACACCATCTGTTCTGTTATATATTGTTTAAATCGCATGCTATCTCCAATTCTTTTTTATAAATTTTATATAAGGATATTTTTCTAGTCCTTTATGATATTTATTAAATCTTTCTTCAGATTCATCTGATTTCAGACCATAAAAACTAAATGATTTACAATAATTTTTAAGATATAAAGCTTTATCATTACTTAAATAAGACATATATTCTAATATATGAGTTAATTGAGTTTTTAATATCCCTGATTTGTTATCAAGCCATGCTAATAAATTATATGGCATGACTTTATCTATACGTCTTAATATGTAGCTATAAATCTGTAAATCTTTTTTTGATGTTTGTATTACAAAATAATGCCAATCGGTACTGTCAAAGTCTATTAACAATGATGCTAACATTTTTTGCTTTCTTGTTTTAGTAACTTTAGCAAAAAGATTTTCTATTTGATCTACTCTTTCTATAGCTCTATCATGGCCAACCATTTGACGGTCATTATAAAAAGACTTCTTATCTTTTTTTAGCTTATCAAATTTAAAACTATGTCTTAATTTGATAACTTCTTCATTTAAATATTGCTCAAGTCTCATATTATCCTTAATTTATTTTTTCAATAAATACTTCTAAATGATCACGACTTATAAATCCACCAAGACCTCTTTTATAAGGGTCTTTTACAATATCTTTTGATATTCCATAAAGATTTTTATCCAATCCTTTCATATCTGTATGTTTTTGTTTTTTGAATAATTTTTGAAAATCACTTGTATGTATCTCAATCCATGAACCACTTCTTCTTTTTATCATATTATTTGGAACATTTTCAAAATGTGTCCATATCCATCCAGAATATGTAAATTTTTTTCTATTATTTTTTATAAATTTTTTTAATCTTTTATTTTGTTCATCTTCTGTTTCACCTTTTTTAAATGGCACTTTCCATGCCCATAAAAAATCTTCAATATAAGGCCATGTAAAAGCAAATATACCTTTATTGGCTGGAGCTTTATGAAAATTCTGGCTAATACCATATTTCTTTTGATCTATTTTTGATAATCCACCATAACGAACAAAAATAATTGATTTAGATTCATTTAAATATTGCTCAAGTCTCATATTACACCATTATATCAATATTAAGTTGCTTTAATTTCTTTTTTATCTTTTCTTTTAATTTTGGTGGAACATTTGATGATTTATAAATAGTAGGTTTTGGATTCCAGTTCTTTGTACTACCTTTTTTAGCTATCTTTCTATCATCATCAATATATACCGCATCCCATCCACCATTTATTAATTTCTTAGTCAATATAGCATATACTACAGCATCAGATACGTTTTGTGTATCACCATTTGTATCTGTTGCTTTTAATCTACTTCCAGAATATACTATCATGAGATCCTTATCCTATTTATTTAATTCTTTTTAATGACCCGTCTTTTTTTACTAACAAAGCAAAAAATTCTATAACAGGTATTGTTTCATCATCAGATATATGATGTATTTCTTTAATCTTATTTATTATATTTTGTGGTAATTCATTCTCTATTGATAAAAAATCTTTAAGATTTTTTAAATCATCATCTATGAGCCTACAACGTCTATACATACCTGATAAAAGATACCTTAATACTATTTTCTTTTTCCTTTGTGAAACTGTACCTGTTATATCATTACCAGATCTTTCTACATATATTTGATCTATTGGTATACCATGTTTACGAAATGTATTTAAAAATACTTCTTTATCATCAAAATCTGCACGAGCTGTTAAAAATACTATTTTGGACCCTCTGTCTTTAATGTTCTTAATCATTCTTTTTATTCTATTAACTGTTTGGGGAATTGGTATTGATGTCTTATTAAATATTTCAGCACTTCTAAATTCATCAAAATTAAATGATTCATTTGGTTTAAGTTCATATGTATTAAACTCTTGATTATCAAGCTCTTTAATTACTTTACCATTTTTAATTACTTTAATTTTAGCAAACGTGTTAAACAATGTTTCATCAATATCAACCATTGTGATTCCTTTGCCATAATTAGATGCTAATTCCGTTAAATAATTTTTAAGTCTCATATCTCTATTTATATAATATTTATATTCTGTAAACCTTTAAAAGTATTTTTATTAATCTTTTTTGATAACACTATATGGTATGTTATATTAGGAAATGTTTTAATTATATCAATAAAATCACTTATAGCATCATCATATCTACCTTTCATCATTCTTATACCTTTGTTATCATTTAAAAAATAATTGTCCTGATGAAAATCAAATCCACAAATCCATATATCATGAAGTCCTAAAGTTTCTGATGCCCACAATACAGCATATATACCTGTATTCTTTATGGTCTTATATTTTATATGATATTCTTCAGAAACATGTATCATTTTAACATTTAATATATTTTCATAATAATCGGTATATAACTTTATTTGATTATCAGCATATTTTAATTTTGGAAATATAGTGGACCTAGCATAAGATTCTTTAATGTTAAATAAATCATAATATTTTTTATCTAAAGCCCCTTTAATCATACCATTAGTGAAATGATAAACATTTTTATCTTTTAGGATATCCCAAAAATATTCAATCTCTGGGCTAAAATTATCTACAAATACACAATTGTTAGCATATTTTATTACTTCTGATAATCTTTCTAATGACTTGCCTTTACCTAATATAATTATTTTGTCCATAATTTAATATTATTTATAAATAATAGCAATAAAAATATAAATATCAATGTGATAAATAAAATAAAGGAGATCGTATAATGAATGATATTATTGATAAAATAGATTTAACTATGGGTACATTAACAGAGGAAACAGCTTATCAAAAGTTTTTTAAGAAAAAACTTAAAGAATTTAATGTAACATCACCTGCAAAACTTTCAGCCGATAAGAAAAAAGAATTTTTTAATCAGATCGAAAAAGAATGGACTAAAGACAAGGATTAATATGATAGGCATTGAAAATAAAATAGCCAGGTATTTGGAAGATAAAGATATTATTATGGAAAGTGGTATTAAAGATGCTATTAAGAAAAAGATTGACAAAAAGATTATCAATTTTTTAATTTCAATTTATTTAAAAGAGATTGATAAAAGTGCTGTAGATCAACAAAGAGAAAAGGATATTTCTAATAGAGAAAAATATAATATCATTATCTATGAAATTGAAAATAAAGGTCTTAAAGGGCCTGATATGCTATTTATTAAGAATGAATTAAGAAAGAGATTAAGCTTAAAATAGGTGTTATATGAAATTTTATGAGTATTTGAATGAAGAAAAGGATGTTACAGCCGATATAATAGAATTTTTCTTAAAAAATTCTAATCCAAAAGATGATGAAATTCATAATCTAGCTGATGAATTAGGGATAAATAAGCATAAATTTGAAGAAGTAATATATAAATTATTAGGTTCATTCTTTGGATCAGGTAGGTCTAAAGACTTTAAAGGAACATATGATGACAATGAATTGAGTTTAGGTATAGATATTGAAAAAGAGCATACTTCAAGCCCTGTTATTGCTGAGCGTATAGCTAAAGACCATTTGGCAGAAATAAAAGATTACTATACTAGACTTAAAAAGATGGAAGAAGAAGCTGGTATAAAGGATTAACTATGAGCATATTAGAACAAATTGACAATTATATTGATGGTGATGAAGACTATGACGATGAGACATTTAGTAAGATGGCTGATTTCTTAATATCTTTGACTAATGAGCAAGAAGATATGATGTCAGATGAACAACGTATGATGCTTGAATCTATATATGATGAGCTTGATTTTGATGATATTGATATGCATGAGATTAGACTAGCTCAAAGAACCAAGTCACAAAAACGAATGCAGACTAAACGATATTACAGAACTCATAAATCAGCTATAAAAAGAAAGAAATCCAGATTTAAAAGAAGTGCTGCAGGTAAGCAACGGTCAAGAATGACAAATAGAATGGCTAAATCTGGGAAAACTGCTACGGGTCGGAAAATCGTAAAGTACCATTAAATATAAGTATATCAGGTAATTATGAGATTTAAAAATTATATAACAGAATATGGCATACCACCAGGCACTAAGGTAGGATTTGACAAAAAGATTTTTAAAAAAATTGTTGATCTTATAGTATCATTTGATCCAGAAACATTAACAGAACAACAAAGAAATAATATTCTTAATATAATTTTAGCATTTGATATGCATACAGATACAGAAGAAATTAAAGAAGATGAAACCTTCGATAAAATAAGCAAATTATACCTTCCTAAACTTAACAAATGGTACAACACCCACAAAGATTTTTTCGATAAATCCAGTTTAATAAAAATAATTTAACAAAAATATCATAAATAATTATAAATACTAATGATAATAATTTTATAAGGAGCAATTATGGCACAAGAATATAATAGACTTGAAGGATATAATTTAGACAAAGGAAGCTTAAGTAATGTAGGTGTTAATGAAGAAAATACTGGATTGCCTGGATATCAAGCTGAAATTAACAGTCTTTTTAATACAATAACAGGATATACTAAAAGTGCTGAAACAGCTATTAATAGTGACAATATAAAATTAGGAAAAAAAATATTAAGTAATGTTAAAAGGGTTATAGATAGTTTAATTAAAAAAATATAAGGAGTAATTATGGCACAAGAATATAATAGACTTGAAGGATATAATTTAGACAAAGGAAGCTTAAGCAATGTTGGTATAAGTGAAGATGATAATAATGATTTATCTGTTAAATATAAAAGAATTAGAAAATTAATTGATGGTGAAATGAAAGATTTGAAAATAGCTATTAAAAAACTTGATGATATGCAAAAAAAAGACCAAAACAGTAAAAAAATAATATCTATATCAAAAGGTTTATATGAAAGATTAAGAGATGCTTCAATGCTAAATTATTAATATGTCTTATAATATACCAATTGAAATTATGAGTAGTATATATAATCTTGAAATGATAACAGCTATAAAAAATAATATAAAAAGATCTAAATGTTCTATATCAAAAGAGAAATTATATGAACTTTATGAAAACCCAGTTTAATCCAAAAAAGCATACAATATATAATCCTATAAATAAAGATAAATATGTTGGGTCATATCCTTTAATAGCAAGATCATCGTGGGAACGAACTTTTTGCCAATGGTGTGATAATAATTCAAGCATTATTAAATGGAATTCAGAGGATGTTATTATTCCTTATTACGATCCAGTAAAACGAAAGCAAAGGAGATATTTCCCTGACTTTATGATAAAAGTTCGTGATAAAAATGATGATGATAAAATTTATATTGTTGAAGTAAAGCCATATAATCAAGTAATGGCCCCTAAAGGTAGTAAGAATAAGAAGCAAAAAACTATAATATCTGAAAATGCAATATATGCAACAAATAATGCTAAATGGAAAGCAGCTGCAGATTTTTGTAGAAAGCGTGGATTCATATTTAAGATTATAACAGAGAAAGAGTTATATAAATGAAAAAAGAATTGTTAGAAAAATATATCACAAAATATATAAAAGATGGTAAATGGTAATATAAAAGGTAGCGAAAAATATTATGGCATTAAGAGTACTATATAAAAAAAGAATAAAGGGTGTCACTCTAAAGTCAGGTCATGTGTATGTCTTCAGATATTCTGCATGGGAAAATGATCCAATACCATTATATTTTCATATGTATAGTTTTAGTGGCACGCATCCAAAAACAGGTCGCCAGTGGCGTTTTTGTCAGGGCGTGAATCTTAATTACCTTCCCAGATCTCAAAGAAAAAGGTTTGTAAAAGAATGGGTAAAGGTACTTAAACGTACTAAAGGTGATATGAAGCTTACATGGCGTATTGTTAAAACTTATTATCCTTTTATGGATATTGCTGTAAGAAGATATTTTTATAGCCCTACATATTACATAAAAAATCTTAAAGAAGTGCCATTTGATGATTTAGAGAAAGCTGTTGTAGGTAGTTTTCATAAAGACTTTTCTAAACAAGCTCTTAGAGGACTTGCTAGTAAATATAAAAAGGTTAAAAAAAGAGGTCTATTTGGTAGTCTTAAAGATATTTTTGGCGGAAAAGTATAAATAACTTTATAGAAGGTATAATATTTGAAAACATATATAACATTTTATCAGGGTGAAATTCGAGCAGTTGAAATTACTATAAGAGATCAGGATGATGATGATTTTGATCCTTCAGGAGCATATTTTAGTGTTGTAGATAGTGATGGTACAACAGTTAAAGCTGAAGCTGATTGCTTAGTTACTGAAAATAAAATTTATGCTTTAGTTAATACGGAAGTTACGGCTACTGTGGATGAATATGAGATAGTGTGGCGTATAGTCAAAGATAGTTATACCTATTATCATAAAACTAAATTAAATGTGGAAGAATTATAATGCCAAATTTTGATAATACATCAGATATCTTAAATTTTGATAATACATCAGATATCTTAAATTTTGAATTAAGAACATATAATACTGACCATCCTTTATATAAGATATTATTGGATTGGATTGAAACATTTACGGTAGGTGACATTTTCTAATGAAAAATATATTTAATAAAATCGGGATAATATATGAGTAGATATAGCTTTAATGGACGCTCAAGAGACTCATATGGCAACATTAAATCTGGTATTGATGTAACCATATATTTAACAGGAACTACTGATGCTGCTAAAGTATATACATCATATACTGGTGGTATTGCTATTGAAGTAGCTCCACAGATACAATCAGATAGTTATGGACTATTTCAATTCTATGTTGATAATACTGATTATAGTACATCACAATTATTTGATATTGTTGTTAGTGACATAACATATGATAAAGTTGATATAATAAGACAAGGGCCAAGCGGTTCAAGTGGTACATCTGGTACTGCCGGAACAAGTGGTACAACAGGTACTAGTGGAACAAGTGGTTCAAGCGGTACTTCAGGGACAGATGGCTCAAGTGGTACTAACGGCTCAAGCGGTACTGACGGCTCAAGCGGTACAAGTGGTACAACAGGTACTAGCGGAACAACAGGAACAAGTGGTACATCTGGTACTTCAGGAACAGATGGTACAAGCGGTACTAACGGTTCATCAGGGACAGATGGTACAAGTGGTACAACAGGTACTAGTGGAACAAGTGGTACAACAGGAACAAGTGGAACAAGTGGTACTTCAGGGACAGATGGTACAAGCGGTACTAGCGGATCAAGCGGTACTACAGGAACTAGTGGTACAAGTGGTACAACAGGTACTAGCGGAACAACA